>ERZ773192.952-NODE-952-length-32610-cov-4.000768_pt1 | contig 32610 bp, 28 predicted proteins | sample MGYA00581010_ERZ773192 | MGnify/ENA primary metagenome ERZ773192 (study PRJEB29015, sample SAMEA2737741) | human gut metagenome | biome: human gut; feature: human-associated habitat; material: faeces | place: China | collected 2012 ...
GTCTTCATCCATACGGTTAAAGAATCTTGATACCGTAGGCTGTGATGCAAGCGCAATCTTTGACGGTGTGAAAATGTAATTCTTCAATACGAACATACAAATAGAAATGAAAATAGCAGTAAATTTGAAGTACCAAAAAGAACAAAAATAAAAGAAAATTTTATAGATACATTGACAGATGAACAGGTAAAGAGAATAAATAATGCAACGGCAATTGCCAAGGAACCAGAAAGTGCGTCTTCATTTGTTGTACTAAACCCTAATGTGGCGGATACAACTGGAGTACTCGCCCAATATGGTAGTACATTAGGAAAAGTCGCTACTGGATGCAAAATTGGATTACCAATTTTAGGCGGTATTCTTGATTTCGCTAGCATGAGAAAAGAAGGAAGAAATTTACAGGATGCAACAGTAAAGGATTTATGTAAATGCAATTTAGCAAGGAAATTCAAAGAAAAAATGATTAAAGTAATGGAGATATGATGAGAAAGTATGTATTGATATGTAATAATAGAAGAAAAAAAATATTGTATTATTATGATTTTAGAGACGAGTGTGTTTATTGTATTGATGGTGGAGAAACATCAAAAAATGCAGAGAAAGGAGCAAGAAAAGGTGGATATTATGGAGGTATTATAGGCATTTTTTTGTATCCAGTACTTGGAAAAGCAAGTTATCATTTGCCGAGTGGAATGTTAGCTTGCATAAGTGTGTTAATGGGGCTGGTAGCCGCAATCTGGGTTGTGAATTATTCATTAAATTATACCGAAAAACTTTTTATAAAGGAAAATGCATTGAAACTTTCTGTAAATGAATGTTGGCAATTATATCGTGATGGAAAGAAGTTTCGTATAAAGTTTTTCTGGATAAAAATGTTGTTTTTTATATTTGAATGTATTTATTTAGCAGCTTTATTGAAAACGAGCAGCAAAATTTTGTTTTGGATAAATGTATTGTTATGTTTTGTACTATTTATATGTATATATATAGAACGGCCAATTTGTAAAATTTGCTTTAAGAGAAGAATGAGGCGGCGAAACGGATGATAATAGAAAATGGTGATTCGAAATTTACAGAGGAAGAAAAGCGAAATCTTGTTGTACGAGAATATACGAGTGAAGAAATACAGCAAAATAAAAATGCGTGTGTGAAGAAAAGCACAAAAAAGTGTTTTCCACTCATAGTCCTAATAGTGTTATGCAGTATTTGTTCTTATATATTACCTGCCATGTCATATGCAATTGATATTGCCATGGTTTTGCTCATTTTTTTCTTTATTTTAACGGCAGTCATAAATATATCGAATTATCGAATTGCTAAAAGAAGTCATTACATTGAGATATTTGTAGATAGAAAAATTCCGATTAAGGCAGAAAGCAGGGATGCAGGAGCATCTGATGATTCATGCGTGATATATCATTATCCGGTGGAAGGGAGAGACAGTACATCGGGATATGCAAGTATTTTTTATATAGGAAAAGAAAAATATCAAAATGCTGAAGTCGGGGAAAAGATCAGGATTACCCAATGTTAATATGATAGAGATAAAGGGACATTTTGGGACAGAGTTAACTCGAAATAGAACGTCTATAATGTACAATGAAAATCGTGAAAAGGAAATGACAATATCATAGTTCACCTTGAAAAGAAAAACAGCAAATTGTATAATTGCAGAATAAACATTTGAAAGACACGGAAATAGACAATACAGAGGGAGCATGACACATGGGACGATTTCTTAATCCTGATTACAGTGCATTTGAGACAGCGTTAAATTCAGAAATTTATATTGATAAAACAGGTTTGCTTGCGTATACCAATAAAGTGATCAATACAAAGCAGGCGTTTATCTGCAACAGCAGACCGCGTCGTTTTGGAAAGTCTGTCACAGCGGATATGCTTACAGCTTATTACAGCAAAGGCTGCGATTCAGCAGATATATTTGCAGATTATGAAATTAGCCATGCAGGGGATTTTAGACAGCATCTGAACAAATATGATGTCATACATCTTGATATTCAGTGGTGCCTTGCTCCAGCGAAGGGAGCAGCAGGAGTTGTTTCTTATATTGAAAAAAGTGTCATAGCAGAATTAAAAGAAAAATATCCGGATATTATTTCGGAAGAAACGGTATCTTTGCCGGAGGCAATGTCAGAAATCTATACTGTGACCGGAAATAAATTCATTGTAATCATTGATGAATGGGATATTCTGATTCGTGACGAGGCAAATAACAGGGACGAGCAGGAAAATTACATTAATTTTCTGCGTGGAATGTTCAAGGGAACAGAACCTACCAGATTTATCAGTCTGGCGTATCTGACAGGAATTTTGCCAATCAAGAAAATGAAAACGCAATCTGCACTCAACAATTTTGATGAATTTACAATGTTAGATGCCGGGGCACTGGCTTCTTATATTGGGTTTACGGATCTGGAAGTTGAAAAACTCTGTGATAAATATCATAAGGATTTTGCAGAGGTAAAAAGATGGTATGATGGATACGTGCTGGAAAATCAGCAGGTTTATAACCCGAAGGCAGTTGTCAGTGTCATGCTGCGCGGAAATTTCCAAAGCTACTGGTCGCAGACCGGAACATATGAGGTTGTGGTTCCACTGATCAACATGGATTTTGATGGGTTAAAACAGGCGGTTATAGAGATGGTTTCAGGTTCGACAGTAGAAGTAGATACCGGAACATTTCAAAACGATACGGTAAGCTTTTCTAGCAGGGATGATGTGATAACTTACCTGATCCACCTTGGATATCTGGCATATGACCAGAGAAAACAGTGCGCATTTATTCCAAATGAGGAGATACGGCAGGAACTTTTAGCGGCAGCAAAGAAAACGAAATGGAATGAACTGCAGGAGTTTGAATATCAATCCGAGCAGTTGTTAGAGGCTACTCTTGATAGAGAGGAAACGCTGGTTGCAGATTATATCGAACAGATTCATATGGAGTATGCGTCAGCAATTCAATATCATAATGAAAATTCATTGAGCAGTGTTTTGACAATTGCGTACTTAAGCGCCATGAAATATTATTTTAAACCAATTCGGGAATTGCCGACAGGGAGAGGGTTTTCAGATTTTGTATTTATACCGAAAGAGGAATACAGAGTAGATTATCCTGCACTCGTAGTCGAATTAAAATGGAATAAAAGTGCATATACAGAATTACAACAGATAAAGGACAAAAAGTATCCTGAATCATTGTTGCAGTACACTGGAAATATACTTTTAGTGGGCATTACTTATGATAAGAAAAGTAAAGCACATGAATGTGTGATAGAAGAATATAAGAGATAAAAGAGTTGTTATTTTAGAAAGGACACCATTTAGAGAATGGTGTCTTTTTTGCGTGTAGAAAAAATGTAAATATTTTACCCAAAATTACATCAGATTATATGGTGTGAATTGTAGGAGAATAATATAATAAAAAAAATAATTGTAAAGAAAAACAGGGGGAAAAAGTTGAAGAAATTTTATATTGCATATGATACAGACGTTGGGATAAAAAAGAAGACCAATCAGGACAGTCTGTTATTAAAAGGATGTTCTGAGGAACATGGAGAGACACTTCTGATCGCAATTTGTGATGGCATGGGTGGCATGGAAAAAGGGGAGCTTGCCAGTGCAACGGTCGTCAGGGCTTTTTCAGACTGGTTTGAACAGGTTTACATAAAGAACGAAATGCATGTTGGAGATGAAGGAATAAGACAACAGTGGCAGAGTCTTTTGGAGGAAATAAATGGCAGACTGATCAGGTATGGAAAAGAAAACCAGATTCAGCTTGGAACAACAATAAGTGCGGTTTTATTAAACAGTGATGGACAATATATGCTTTGTCATGTTGGAGACACCAGAATTTATACATTATCGGATACGTTGCAGCAGCTGACCGAGGATCATACATTCATTGCGCGAGAAATAAAACGTGGGAATATGACAATAGAGGAAGCTAAAAAGGATAATCGCAGAAACGTGCTTCTTCAGTGTATCGGTGTGAATGAATTTTTTGAACCACAATATGAGAATGGAAGGCTGGCGCATGGCACAGCCCTTTTGTTATGCTCAGATGGATTCCGTCATATGTTATCAGAAGACGAAATTTCTGAGTCTCTGAATCCGCATAAAAATCTTGATGAAGCGCAGATAAAAGAAAAATTGAGAGAAATGATCGAATGGAATAAACAACGGATGGAAACGGATAACATTTCTGCAATTTATATCAAACTCAAATAAGGCAAAAGAGGAAATGAAAGTTGGCAGAGAGAGGAACAATTATTGAGGGAAAATACGAGGTTTTAAAGCTGATCGGAAAAGGTGGAATGTCAAAAGTTTACCTGGCGATGGACAAAAACCTGAATAAGCAGTGGGCAATCAAAGAAATCGAGAGAAAAGCTTATGATAAGAAAAATGAAGTTGTAGTTGCAAGTGCAATGGCGGAAGCAAACATGATGAAAAAACTGGATTATCCGTCACTGCCAAGAATTGTAGACATTATCGAAAAAGAAAATGTAATCTATGTTGTCATGGATTACATTGAGGGAGAAACCTTAAGCAGTGTATTGAGTAAAGAAGGTGCACAGCCACAGGAAGTTGTAATTGAGTGGGCAAAGGAACTATGCAGGGTATTGGATTATCTGCATACGCAGAATCCGCCAATTATCTACCGGGATATGAAACCGGCAAACATTATGCTGCAGCCGAATGGAAATATCAAGTTAATTGATTTTGGTATTGCGAGGGAATACAAAGAACAGAATTTGGCAGATACAGTAAGTCTTGGAACAAAAGGATATGCTGCGCCGGAGCAGTTTGGAGGAAAAGGTCAGACGGATGCCAGAACAGACGTATATTGTCTTGGCGTGACGCTATACCATTTACTCACAGGACAGAATCCGTGTGAACCTCCTTATGAGATATATCCAATCCGATATTGGAATCCGCAGTTGTCCAGTGGATTAGAAGCAATCATTCAAAAATGTACCCAGTTAAACCCGGAAGACCGTTATCAATCATGTGCAGAATTGTTATATGCGTTGGATCATTATGATGAGATGGACGAGGGGTATCGAAAGAAACAGAAAAATAAGCTGAAAGTTTTTTTTATTACAGCAGGTTCAGCTGTATTTTTTCTGATTGCAGGGTGTGTATGCACAGGAATGAGGGTTCATGTGAACAACAGCGATTATGATAATAACATCAAGCAGGCAGAATTATCTGCGACAGATGAGGAAAAAATCGATTATTATGCCAAAGCAATAGATATTCTGCCGGGCAATTCGGAAGCGTATTTTGGAATAATCGAGGCATTTAAGGATGACGCGGTCTTTTCATTGGAAGAAGAGGAATTATTCAAAAAGAAAATAAACAGTAATCTGACTGTTTTGCAGCAGAATAGCGATTATGGGGATCTTGCTTTTGAGATAGGAAAATTATACTGGTATTACTACGATTATGGAAAAACAGAAAATTCAGACAATCAGATAACCAGAATGAAAAGTGCGATTCAGTGGTTTGAGGCGGCATGTACTTATGGCGGTGAAGACAGCAGTTATTATACGATGGCTGAAATGTACCGTGATATAGGACAGTTTAACCGCGATATCACACTGAATGTGCAGGAAGCATCTGATAAAGGAACCTATCTTCCATATTGGGAGAATATAACAAAACTCGTAGCAACCGTATCTGAGAGTCAGGATGAGAATGAAATTGTAAATCTGGAAGTATACAAACTGGCAATGAATGCTGTGGAAACTTATGCAAGAAAATTTAAGGCAGATGACGTAGCACAGGAAGATATGAAAGCGTTGCTGGAACAGGTAAAAGCTGGTACGGAGCAGGTTGATACGACAACAGACAAAACAGAAGAAATGAAAAATGATATTCTAAAGCGTTTACAGGATGCAGAGGCAGCAGTGAAAAATGCATATGCAAAAGATACGGAGGTGAAAGCATCATGAATGCAGGTACTTTACAACTCATATCCATCATTGCATTTTCATTAGCAGGAGTTTTAACACTGATATCCATTTATCTTTTTTTTAAAATGGATGTACGGGGAATCATAGATGATCTTAGTGGTAAATCGGCAGAACGTCAGATTATGGCAATGCGGGAGGAGAATAACAGACAGAAAAATCCATTGTCTAAAAGAAGTGCCAAATCATCTGAAACAAGGAAAAGCAGTCTGATGGAACGCACAACAGTGGAATTGAAAAATGATGAAAAAACGGAGGTTCTTCCGAAAAAAGATGAGGAAAAGACAGCATTGCTGCGGGAAGAAGCCACTATGCCGCTTCAGATGGTTGAGGAGGAAACAACTGTTTTAGAAGAAACTACAACTGTATTACAGGAAGATGAAACAGTTGTGCTGGATGAAAATATAAAAAACACAGATAAAAGGTATGAACTGGTTTTGAATGAAATCATCATACATACGCAGGAGATAATTTAGAAAATGGAAATGTTTTGGAGAACAAAAGGAAAAAGAATTGCAGCATGGTTAATGATTGCGTTAATTATGGCAACAACGATACCATTTGGAAGTATCAGTGCATCAGCAGATGATACTACAACAGATGAAAGTGATGCAGTCACAATCACAGGACAGGTGATGGTTCCAGGTAATGATGATGAAAACACAGATACGAATAATGGAACTCCATATGCAGGTGCAAAGGTGACGGTAACATACCCACAAAGCGGTTCGACTCCTGTAACGAATGAAGCGACTACAACAGACGATGGAAAATTTAATATTTCTATTGGTAATTGGACATTAAATACGGATAATAAGTATACGGTTAAAGTTGAGCCAGCAGATGTGGATAAAGGTACATATGACAGTTATTCCAGTGAAGAGAAAACTGTCACAGAAGATCAGGTAAAAACAAAAAAGATTGAGTTAGGTACAATTACACTTAAAGAAAAGTCTGTTCCATATTCAGTTACTGCAAATGTAGAAACTTCTGATAATTCAGCAACAAGTGATGCAGGAAATGTAGCAGTAAAAAATAATGTAGTAACAGCAACACCAAAGCAAGGTTATGAAATCACTGCTGTAACAGTGAAAAAAGAAACTGTAGATTGGAAACCGGATGGAGAAACCAACGATAATTGGTGGAAAAATTATAAAGATGAAAACAGTGCATTTAAATTTGAAGGTCTTAAGGATGTAGCATTAGATGCAAATTATGCATTTACAGTCACATTCGCAAAGAAACAGTTCACAATCACATATAAAATCAGTCAGAATGGAAAGCTAATTTTAAATAGTGATGCACAAAATGATAAAGTTGAAATCACAACCGAGAGTGGAGAAGACGGTAGCCGGAATGTTCCATATACAGATTCTGAGTACAAAATAAAAGCAGCTGTTACAGACAACAAGTATCATCTTACAAGTTTTAGAGTGGACAATGATGAAAAGCTTAATGAAAACGAAATAAATAACAGCTTAAAAGAGAAAGAATATATATTTTCAGAAGGAATAAAACAGGCACATAGTATAGAAGTGACAGCAGAAATTGATACGTACACAGTTTCTGTTACAACTGATGATGGAGGAATTGTTGAGGTTAATGGTTCCAGTGAAAAAAATATTATTGTAGATTCTGGAGCAGAAGTTGCAATCATTGTAAAACCAAATGAAGGTAAAACAGTAAAAATATTTTCGGTCAATGGTACGCCGATACAGGAAAATAATTTAACAGAGGATGAAGATGGAACAGCAGTCTATAAGATTGAAAACGTAAATGGTGACCAGAATGTAACTGCTGAATTTGAAGATATTCAAAATGAAAATAAAGATTCGTTGGCTCTTGCAGGTCTGAATCTGTTAGATAGTGGAAATAATCAAATAACAGCGGATGAGGATGGAAACTATTATTCATCATCAGCCATTTTAAAATTTAAGGATGGAGCTAAAATCAGTCTTTCGCAATGGGGATTGGGCAAAACGGAACTCAACTTAACGAAAACAACTATCATTTCATCAGTGTATAAAGGTGGAATTATTGGCAGAAAGCAAATAAGTCTCAATCCGTCTGTGAAAATTGTGATTGATACAACAGAACCAACAATTGAACTGAGTGACGATGAGAAAACAATTTGGAAAACGGAAGCAGACACGACGGTGGATATCACAGGTACAGCCGTGGATGAAAATTTGAAAAAGGTTGTCTGGTCAGCAACAGAACTTACACCGGATGATGTTGTACTGAATCAAAAACAGGAAGCAGTATTAAATGAAAATGGTAAGTTTGAAATAAGCGGCATTCAATTAGCAGAAAATCAGAACATTGATAGAATCTATGTTTATGCCATTGACAAAGCAAAACAGTGTTCAGAAGCCGGAGTTATTACTGTATATCGGGACAGTGCAGCACCTGAAATTACGGAAGTGTCTCTGATTCCTGCTGATACAATAAAAAAATACGATTTTGGAAATTATTACAATGCAAATATTACAGTAAAAGTTACTGCAAAAGATGTGGATGTAAAAGACAGCAAATCGGATTATCCGGCAGTTGGTGTGAAAGAAATTCGCATATACAGTGATGATGATACAGAAGTGTATACGGGAACTGTAAGTACACAAGTAAGTGGAACAAGTGATGCAACGATAGAAGTTACGGTTCCATTGGAAGAAGCTGGTACATTTGCAAGCCTGAAAGAGGTTCATATCAAAGCTGTGGATGCATTGGGCAATGAGAGTAAGGCATATAAATTAACAGAAATTAAGAATCATAATGGTATTGTATCAGATGATTTAATGCTGGAAAAAGATGCACCTGTAGTAAAGGTGACACCACAGGCAGATGGTAAATATGAAAATGCAAAAGATGGAAAGACAGAGTATTGGTACAAAGAGATTCCAACAATTGCATGCGAGGTTACAGATCAAAAAGATCAGACTAACGGAAGTGGTCTTGCGGCGAGAACTGTGACCGTAAACGGAGTTGAACTTACTTCGAAGACAAAGAACTTTGTGGAAAGTATTACAGGTAGTGATCAGATTGTGCAGGAGGATTCTCTTACACTTTCAGCAAGCGATTTGCAGGATGTACAGGAAGGCGAAAATACAGTTGTCACCACCTATACAGACATCGCAGGAAATGAAACAATTGACACAAAAACAATCTGTCTTGATACACATAAGCCAGATGTTACAAGATTTAACATTGAAAAGAAAGATGCATCAAAAATTTTAAATATTCTTACCTTTGGTAACTATGGAAATGGTGTGATCAAAGTTACTGTAACAGCAGATGATTTACACATTGACGATGGTTCAGAAGTACCGTCAGCCGGACTGAACGAAATTACATTATATGTAGGTGAAGAAGCTTATCAGACAAAGGCAGTCGGAAGCGATAATACAGCGGTATTTGAACTCCCGGCAGAGACTGTTTTAAATGAACAGAAAGTATATTTAGATAAAAAAATCAGTGCAACAGTTACGGATAACGTTGGCAACCAGTCTGAAAAGACACTTGTGACGACAGCAAATTCGAATGTGAAAAACAGTAATTTAATGATTGAAACAGTGAAACCGACCATTACATCTGTTTTATCTGCAGAAGGATATGTTGGAAAAAATGGAATCATCTATAACAATAGTGATACTGGAGTCAGCATTAAAGTAGAAGATAAAGATTCTGGAATTTATAATGTGAAAGTCTCCGTTAATAACAAGGAGTTAGTGAACGTTTCTTATCCGGATCAGAAAACGGTTACGGAAAGCTATGAGATCAACACGAAGGATGCTGTCATTAATGCAGATACCAACAGCTATGATATGGTAGTTACAGCCATTGACAATGCTGGAAATGAATATTCCAAAACACAGCGTGTATACAAGGATATTACAGCTCCGGAAATTTTAAGCATTGATATGGAAGCAGCAGGAAATAAAGAAGCAGATGGAAGTGTTTCTTATACAGAGACGGATTATGGTTATTATTTTGTGGAAAATACAAAGGTGACTGTAACGGCTACGGACGGCTCCAAAGAAGGGGATTCCGGTGTAAAGGAAATCCACTATTATACGGTAGATGCCAATGGAACAAAAAGCAGTGAGCAGATTGTACAGGCAGATGCAGAAGGAAAAGTGACTTTTGTGGTTCAGGCAGGATTTAAAGGACAGATTTATGCCTGCGCTTACGATATGTTAAATAATCACGAAGAAAGATATGTGACACCGAGCAGTCTGATCATTGAAACAGCCGAGCAGCATACCCGTGAGAAACATATTGATTTTAACAAGGCGGCAGCTGCAAGCAAGGATGCAAAGGGAAATGAACTGTATGAAAAAGATGTAACGGTAGATGTTACAGTGACAGATACATTTTCGGGAATCCGTTCTGTGGAATGGACAGTGGAATCGCCTTATGATAAAGAAAACAATCAGTCAGGAAATGTGGAGATCAGTAATCAGGGTGCATTTTCCAGTGGAAATGCGGATGGCTGGAGTCAGACAAAAAAAGACAAAAACCTTGTTACAGAACTGAAAAAGTCATTCACTGTAAAAAATAACAGCAATGAGATAAAAATGCATATCAAAATGACAGACCGTGCACGAAATACATCAGAAGACGAACAGATATTCAGTATTGATAAGACAAAACCGGAAATCAAAATTGCATTTGATAATGAGACACCGGATGCTGAAAATACAACCATGTTCAAAGAGAACAGAGTTGCTACCATTACAGTTACAGAACGTAACTTTGAGGCGGCAGATTTTAAGGCAGATATTACCAATACAGATGGTGTGATTCCTGAATTGTCAGCATGGCAGACAACTGAAAATACAGAAAATCCGGATCAGAGTGTAAGTACTGCAACCATTACATTTGCAGAAGATGGTGATTATACGCTTTCTGTCAGTGGAAAGGATAAGGCAGCAAATCAGGCAGAGACAGTAAAAGCAGATGATTTTACCATCGATAAAACCCGTCCGGTGATTACGGTTACTTATGACAACAATAATGCAGTAAATGGCAATTATTATGCAGCAGCGCGTACAGCAACGATTCAGATTGAAGAACATAATTTCTCTGAAAACAGAGTAAGGATAACAGGAACAGCAACTGATAACGGAGCAGGGATCTCATTCCCACAGTCTGGCGGATTTGCCGGAAATGGAGATGTTCATACCGCAACCATTACATGTGGTACAGATGGTTTATACAATTTTAATGTGGAATACACGGACATGGCAGGAAACATAGCTGAAACCTATACAGGGGAAGAATACTATGTGGATCTCACTGAACCGGAAATTGAAATTGTTGGTGTCGAAGATTATTCGGCAAATAATGGAGATGTTATTCCACAGATCGTAATGTCAGATACAAACTTTGATACCAATGGTGTGAACATTGAACTGGTCGGTGCAAATCAGGGAAGTGTGGCACCGGAAGGCTCTTATACGAATCAGGGAAATGGAGAGACATTTACCTTCCAGAACTTCCCGAAAGAGCAAAGCTATGACGACATCTATACGATAAATGCCACATTGACCGATATGGCTGGAAATGAGAGCAATGCAACAGTTACGTTCTCCGTAAATCGCTTTGGATCAGTTTACGTGTTTGATCAGACCTTAAAGGATATTGAAGGAACTTATATTCAGAACGAGATTGATGTCAAGTTAAAAGAAGTGAACGTAGACAGTCTGGAACACGACAAAATCAAAGTAGTAGTAGATACAAATGGAACACCGAGAACATTAGAAGAAGGTATCGATTATCAGGTACAGGAATCCGGTGGAAACGGACAGTGGTATCAGTATGATTACACCATCGACAAGTCTCTTTTTGCCGGGGATGGACGCTACATTGTAACGCTGTATTCAGAGGATATTGCTGGAAATGTCAATGAGAACATTGATGAATCCAAAGAAGCAGAGATTTCATTCGGTGTTGACAAAACAGCTCCTGTCGTTATTCCGATTGATGTTGAGAGCAATGCCCAGTATCCAGTGGATACGAAAGCAGCGAATGTGACAGTCAACGACAACCTGGTATTAGATAGTGTTGAGATTTATATTGGTGATAAAAAATGTGATTATACAGTGGATGGTGAAAACTATCAGTTCAATATCCCAAACAATACGAAAAAACAGGATGTCACAATTATGGCTGTGGATGCAGCTGGCAATAAAACAAACTATGTCTTAAATGGAATTCTTGTAACAACCAACACATTCATCCGTTGGTATAACAATAAGCCATTGTTTGTAGGTTCTATTGCGGGTGCAGCAGTAGTAACAGGCGGTGGCGTCGGTGCAGCGATCGCACTGCGAAGCGGACGTATCAAAATAAGACGTAAGAGAAAATAAAAAAAGGACTGAGAGATATGGCAAAGTATCGCATAGTATCAAAGGGAAATATAGTTACGATTAAAAGTAAGTTATCATTTGGGGAACAGATTAATGAGCGGGAAATCAATATTTTTGAACAACAGATTTTCCGCGGCTGTTTCAGACCGAGACAGGAAGGAAAAAAGACGATTATTTATACGGCGCCGAATGTGATTCAGCTTACATCATATTTGAAAAGAGAAATAGAAAAAGAAGCTTTTTATCAGATTATTGCACAGACAATTGAGATGACAAAAAGGATTGAAATGAATGGTCTGTATATGTGTAATCTGATGTTACAACCGGAACTGGTATATATAAGTGAACGGACAAAAGAATTATTTTTTGTATATCAGCCAATTATAAGCAGAGTTACAAGTGGAAATGTTTATGCTTTTCTGGGAGATATCACACAGATAGCAATTAAAAACAGCAAAATTATGAAAAGTTTTTTGACAGATTTTGAAATGTTTTTAAATGATATACAAAATTATAAGGTTGAACATATAGAACAATATGTGGAAAAGAAATATCCACAAGTATTTAAAAAGATTGTAAAGGCAGAAACAGGAAGAAGTGGTTTTATTACAAATGACAGAGTTTCTTATGAGGAACATTATGACAGAAGGCATAACAATGTGGATAAAGGAACAATACTTTTAGTTGAGGAAGATGAGCCAGAAACAGATGTTTTATCAAAAACGGAAGAGTATGACAGGGAAACTACAGTTCTTCAACAATGTGATGAAGTTCCAGTGTTGGAAAGAATCAAAACAGGAGAATGTGCAGAGATACAAAAAAGCCTTTTTTCTATCGGAAAAGGTACAGATAACGATTTTGTAATTGATAACAAGGCAGTTAGTCGGAGACATGCAGTAGTTCAAATACAAAATGGAGATTATTTTTTGATAGATAAAGAATCGACAAATTTTACGTATCTAAATGGCAGCAGACTTGAAAAAGAAGTTCCATATAAACTTGCTTCAAACGACAGTATACGGATGGCAGATGAAGAATTTTTGTTCTATATAAATTGATTGTGGTAACTATGTTATATAGGAACTGAAACGTAGGAGAGAGAAAACAGTATGATAATTTCATTAATGAACAAAAAATCAATAACGTCCATTGTTCTTCCAGAAAAAATCAGAGGACAATATATCATTGAAAACAGTGAAGGGATAAAAGTTGAAATAGAGGGAATTGATGAGAAATGGTATATAAAGTCAAATAAAAAAGTTAAATTACTTAACAATGAGAAAAAACATACGAATAGCTGTGAAATCACGGAAATGGCAATCTATAATCTGGATATTACAGGAAGTTCGGAAAAAACATTTATTTTTGCAGAGCCATCTACAAATGACAGAGTGGAGTTTAAAAAGTATTTGGTTCGAAATGACATTACAATCAATATAGGAAGAAACTCAAATAATGATATAGTAATTGACAACAAATATGTTTCCTCGGTTCATGCAAAATTAACATTAACAAATGCTGGATGGAAAATAAAAGATGCAGATAGTTCGAATGGAACATTTGTGAATGGAAAAAGGATTAATGAAAGCAGATTAAAATTTGGCGATGTGATATATATCATGGGCGTTGTGATCATAATAGGGAAAAATTTATTCGCAATAAATAATCCAGATCAGACATTGAAAATAGATACTACTTTATTGAAACCATATTTATCACAGTGTTATGAACAAAATGATGATGAGTTTGATTTTGAAACAATAGATGATGATACTTTTTATCGTTCACCAAGATTTAAAAGGGATGTAGAAAAAGCTGTATTTAAAATAGACGCACCTCCAGCAAGTCAGGTTGGAGAAGAAATGCCAATGATGTTAGCAATTGGACCATCTATGACCATGGGAATGGCTTCAATGGCAACAGCTGTATATGGAGTTGCACAGGGAAATATGATGTCCGCAGTAACTTCGGGATGCATGTTGTTAGGAACTGTGCTTTGGCCGATTATCTCTAAAAGATATGAGAAAAAAAGAAAAAGGAAAAAAGAAGAACTACGAAAGCAAAAATATCAGGAATATCTGGAAAGAATAAGACAATCATTTGAGGATGAATGTGAAAAACAAAGGGAAATTATTCTAGAGAATAATGTCAGTATTCAGGATTGTATGCATAGAATCGAAAATGTCAGCAGAAATCTATGGGAGCGTTCTTACGGACAAAATGATTTCTTGAAAATTAATATTGGACAGGGAACAGTGGATTTAAATGCTGATATCCAATATCCGGAAAGAAAGTTTGAAATCGAAAGAGATGTTTTGGAAGAGGAATTATTGGATATGTGTGAATCTCCACATATTATTGAAGATGTACCTATTACAGTATCATTGTTTGAGAATCACGTCACAGGTGTGATAGGAGCAAGGAATAATGTATTAAATTTTGCAAATGGAATGATATTGCAGCTTGCCTCATTATATAGCTACGACGAAGTTAAGTTCGTATTTTTATATGATGAGAAAAAAGATGGCTCTAAATTGAAATATGTCAAGTGGCTTCCTCATGTATGGAATAACGATAAGTCAATGCGTTTTTATGCAGAAAGCGGTAATGATATGAAAGATATTTCAGCCTATTTAAAGGCTGAATTTGATACGAGAAAAGAAATGAAAGAGGATGAGTTGGAGGAAGTTGAGCCATATTATATTATCTTTGCATTTAATAAAGAATTGTCTTTAAGAGCAGAGGTTTTGAAAAGTATTTATGGGTCAAAGAAAAATCTGCATTTCTCGGTAGTAGCATTTTTTGATGAATTGAAGAATTTGCCTAAAGAATGTAGCAATATTATTGAATTAGAAGGAAATCAGGGAAAAATATATGACAAGAATGATATTTCAGGAAATGTAACTGAATTCATTCCTCAGATTTATACGAACAGGAATCTGGAAAAATATAGTGTACTTTTGGCTAATATCCATTTGAATATAGGAGATAATTCTTATAAACTGCCAAAGATGATTACATTTCTTGAAATGTTTGGAGTGGGAAAGATAGAACATTTGAATGTATTGAGCCGATGGAAGGAAAATGATCCGACAAAAACCTTGGAAGCGCAAATTGGTGTTGATACGATCGGAGATGCATTTAAGCTAGATTTGCATGAAAAGTATCATGGACCGCATGGACTGGTTGCGGGAATGACAGGTTCAGGTAAGTCAGAATTTATTATGACATATATATTGTCGTTAGCAGTTAATTATCATCCGTATGAAGTGGCATTTGTTTTAATTGATTATAAAGGTGGCGGAATGGCAAAAACCTTTGAAACACTTCCGCATACCGCAGGTATTATTACTAATTTAGATGGAGCAGCTATCAACAGATCATTGATTTCGATTCAAAGTGAATTACGGAGACGGCAGGCAATTTTTGCAGAGGCGAGCAAAGAATCAGGGATTAGTAATATTGATATTTATAAATATCAGAAAATGTATCGAGAGGGAACAGTAACAGAACCTTTACAGCATCTTTTTATCATATCAGACGAGTTTGCAGAATTAAAGACACAGAGACCAGAGTTTATGACACAGCTTGTAAGTGCGGCACGTATCGGACGTAGTCTTGGTGTACATTTAATACTTGCCACACAGAAACCAAGTGGTGTAGTTGATGATCAGATATGGTCAAATGCAAAATTTAAAGCATGTCTGAAAGTACAGGATAAAGCCGATAGTATGGATATGTTGAAAAGACCAGAGGCTGCAGAATTACAGGATACAGGAAGATTTTATCTTCAGGTCGGATATAATGAATTATTTAAGATGGGACAGTCTGCATGGTCTGGTGCACCATATTATCCAGCAGACAAGGTGGAACAGCAGGTAGATGATAGTGTGGATGTGATTGATAACACTGGGCGTGTAATTCAATCGGCAAAGATGGAGAGGCAAAAATCTGTTGTGAAGCCAAAGAAGCAGATAGATGCAATTACCGAGTATTTGGCAGAACTTGCAGAGCAGGAAAAAATTAAAGTAAGACCTTTATGGTTGGAGCCAATCCCGGCAATGATATATGTAACACAGATTGCAGAAAAATATAATTATATCAAACAGAAAAATAAGTTGAATCCAATAATTGGAGAATATGATGATCCGGCAAATCAAAGGCAGGATATACTTACACTTCCAATTACAGAGGGTGGAAATACTGCGATATATGGTATGGCTGGAAGCGGTAAGACAACGTTTTTGACTACATTATGTTATTCATTGCTGGAAAATTATTCGCCGGAAGAAATTAATATATACATATTGGATTTTTCGGCAGAGACATTGACTGCCTTTGCAAAAGCACCACAGGTAGGGGATGTTGTTCTCGCACACGAACAGGAAAAAGTAACAAATCTAATAAAACTATTGCTTGGACAGATGCAGACCAGAAAAAAATTATTTGCAGATTATGGAGGAGATATAAATTCGTTCAATAGTAGTGAAAATAAAAAGGTAGCATCTATAATCGTTGTCATTAATAATTATGCAGCTTTTTTAGAAATGTATGAAGACTATGAAAGCGACATGCTGAATTTGACGCGAGAGGGAACTAAATATGGAATATATTTTATCTTGACAGCAACGGCAACGAATGCACTCCGGTTTCGCATGCTTCAGAATATTGGACAATCTTATGTGCTTCAGATGACAGACGAGACAGATTATGCGGCAGTATTAGGGAAAACAGGAGGTCTTGTTCCAGAAAAAATAAAAGGAAGAGGGCTTTTCAAATCAGATGAGATTTATGAATTTCAGATTGCGCATGCATTTGAATGTGAGAATCAATTTGCAGCAGTTAGAAATTATTGTGAAGAAATGCGAAAAAAATATCCATCAATAAGAGCAAGAAAAATCCCGGTTTTACCGGAACAGGTCAATCTCGAATTTATCCAGCCGTTTGTGAATGAACAATCGTTAATGATACCGGTTGGTGTAGAAACGGAATCCTTGGAAGTCAGCTATCTGAATATGAGTAAGCAGTATATATCGTGTGTATATGCAGAAGGAAAAGATTATACAGCATTTATATCTATGCTTGGTTATATGTCAGCTGCTATGGCGAACATAAATACAACCGTGATTGACAGTGAAAATCAATTAAAACATTACGATAAGGCGAATTATTTATTCTCGAAGAAAAGTATAAGTGAAGGAATTGATACATTGTTTGCAACAGTTCTTGAAAGACACAATACGATTAAAGATGCAGAAAACGAAGGAAAAGAAATACCACAATATCCTTTGGAGGTGGTAATTATTTCATCCTTATATGCCTTAAAAGAGCAGCTTGAAGAAAAGGAGAATGAAAAACTTGCACTTGTTCTTGAAAAAGGGAGTTCAAAGTTAAATGTGCGGATCATTATTGCGGAATCTGCAAAATGTATCGCATCTTACAATTTTGAAAAATGGTATAAAACCAATATTTCACAAACAGACGGTATTTGGATTGGAAATGGAATCACAGATCAGTATTATCTTAAATTGACAAAAACAACAAGTGAAATGACACAGGAAATTTCAAATCAATATGGATATTCTGTAAAAGCAGGCAAAGCAGTTAAAGTAAAATTAATTTATGAGGGAGAGGTTGAATAAGAGTGGAAAAAGTATTAGTTGAAATATTTGTTCCGGCGGCAAATCGCTCATTTGATGTATTTATTCCACAAACAAGCAAAATGAATGAAGTGGTTATTCTGGTGTCAAAGACATTGAGTAATTTATCTAATGGAAAGTATAAAGCAGATGCATCAGCGATTTTGTGTGATGCAGAGTCGGGAAATATTTTAAATATCAATTCGTCAGTATATGAGCTGAAAATAAAAAATGGCTCAAAGCTGATGTTGATATAAATAAAATCAAAGGAGAGAAAAAATGGGAAAAAACATTCAGGTGGATCCATCCAAAATCGATGCAGCAGCATCAAAGTTATCTGAGCTTGCCACAACATACGACTCGATTGCGAAGCAGCTTATGTCAGACGCAACGACAATGGGCGAAGCTTGGCAAGGCGAAGATAATGTAGCCTTTTGTAATCAGATTAAAGGCTTTACAGAGGAACTTAGTCAGATGGTGAAAAAATTACAGAGTGGGTCTGAGACTTTGTCACAGCAATCATCTAACTACAAACAGCGTCAGGACGCTATCGCTTCATCAGTGAAAAATCTTACTAATTAGGAGAAGGGAGGAAAATATCATGGCTGGAACAATTAAAATCAGCACAGATCAGGTGGAGGCAATTGCTGTAAGTATTGAAAATAATAATAAAAAATTGAAGTCTACATTGGAAGATAGTCAGTCAGCGGTAAAAAGCTTGTCATCAACATGGCAGGGAGAGGCTGCACAAAGTACGATTTCTGCATATGATACATTTGCAACCAACTATTTTCAAACATATTATGATATAATTGATGCATACGTAAAATTTTTAAGACAGAATGTATCTACTGATTATCAGGCAACAGAAACAGCAAATACAAATCTTGCTGATGCATTTAAGTAAATCTGTAGGAAGGGCAAGCGTGATTGCCTGCCCTTCCGTATTAGTGAATAAGAAAATAACAGGAAATTACCTGATAGGATAGATATAAAAGCAGAGGTAGTGCTTGATTTTGCTGGAAGGCTGGATAAATGTGCAGATTATCTGAATCAGACAGCAGAGGATTTCGAAAATGTAGAAAGAGCGTTAATAACAGAAGGTTAGGGAGAAAAAATATGTCAAATCAGGGAAGTACGCAATTGAATGCATGTAAGACAGAATTAAAAAACATTATTGTTGGCTTAGAGGATATAGAAAATCATGTGAGAGCAGACTATAAAAATATTGGAAATATACAGTGTGCAGACAGTATTCGTTCTGTTATCAACAAGTATCAATCGGCGCTAAATACATTAAATTCTGTAGACGCATCGGTGCTTGATCGGTTGAAAGAAGCAGCAGAGGAGGCAGCAAGAGCAGCAGCCCGTGCAGCAGCAGCGAGGGCGGCAGCAGCCCGTGCGGCTGCGCAACAGGCAAGTTCTGCAAAAACAGTGAATAAAGGTAAGGAAAGAAGATAAGGGTGAGGTGGATCAATGAATAAAATGTCAGGAGGAACTAGTGGAACAATTCACATTAATACAGAAAATGTGAGAACCACAGTTACAACACTTACAAGTCTCAATAATGGAATGGAAACGGATTTTGAAACGGTAAAAAATACTATGAGCAGTTTAGAAGGGTGTTGGGAAGGTGCAGCATCTAACAAAGCCATTTCTGCATTTAATAAATTGAAATCAGATTTCTGTGGAGGAAATGGAAGAAAAGTAATTATGCAGAACTATATTAAATTTCTTTCTGAATCAGTTGCATTAGATTATGAAATTACAGAGCAGACCAACACAAGTCTTTCTGATTTATTTAAATAGTGCGAAGGGAGAAAAACTATGGGATATAAAATTAAGACAGACCACAGTAAAATGGAAAAAGCGGCAGAAGTAATTGAGACATACGTCGGAAATATGGATACCAAAATGAGTAATGCAGATAGAGCAGTTCTTATGATGCAGTCAAACTGGAAAGGTGTGGATGCAAGTGCATTTAAAGGAAAGTGGGACACAGTAAAAGACAAAGATTCCACTTATGGAAGAATGAAAACATCTTTGGAAAATTATGCAAATTATCTAAAAAATGCTGCTGACAAATATAAGGCAGCACAGATAGATGCTATAAATAGAGCCAATAAACTTCCAAAATGGTAATTTTGCAAATGTAGAGATATTGTTTAAGATTGGTCATTTAGTAGAGTATGGAGAGGAAATATAATGAAAAAGTATATAGTACTGGTAGTAACAACATTAATATTGACAGGTTTAGCAGGGTGCAGCATGACAAAAAACAGATATAACCATTATGGAGTTGTGAAATATCTTGAAAATAAATATGATGACAAATTCGAATATTATGAAACTTATGGGGGTACGCTGTTTGATTCAGATCCATGGAAGGGATTTATCTGTACCAGTGAAAAATATCCGGGAAAACATATTTTAGTAATTTATGATGTGAAATATAAAAAATATCATGATAATTATCTGGATATTAAATATGCTCGTCAAGTGGATGAATTATTTGATTCTATGTTGTCGGAAGTCTTTGGGGAGAATACATATTGTTTTCCACATTATGAGGATGAAGATATTGATGGGAGTGTATCAGAGTTCGACGGAGATACTACTTTTGAACAATATATAGCAATGAAGCGTCTGTTTTTATATTCTTTTGTAAAAAGTGATAAGAGCAATGAAGAAATTGAACATGAGATGAAAGAACAGTTATTGAATAATGGTATATGGTGTTATGAGATAAACCTCTATTTTGATGAAGATCTTGATGAAAATACTTTGGATTATTTTGCATATAGAAATGACGTAATAAGAAAGGGAAAAAAGTCAAGACATTTTTATGCAAAAATGAAAGATAACAAGACATTTACAGAATGTTATTGGGAGGTGGATTAAGATGTCAGAATTTGATAATGAAACAGCAGATGTTTCGGCGGTGTTAGATGCGTATATGTATTTGAATTACCAGTATAAGTCCAAAGGCAAGCAAGAAGAAAATTTAAATGAAATACTAGAAAAAATAGAAGATGATTATAAAGATAATGAATACTACAAAGTATTAAAAAAAGCCTGTGAGGTGAATCCAAGCCTTGGAGAATATACGCTGGTCAGTCAGAGCCATTATGATCATGAGACAAATGGACAGGATTTTTTCAATTATACAGGAGAAGAATGTACAGATGATCCGATACAGGCATGCGCATTCAAAAGTCCGGACGGGGATCTGTATGTGGCATACAGAGGAACCGGCGCTAAAAGATGGGGAGATAACGGACAGGGGTTTGTGGATGAATCCACAGATATGCAGGAAGCTGCCAGAGCATACTTTGACCATGTTGTGGAACAATATGGATATGAAGGAAATCTATATGTGACAGGTCATTCAAAAGGCGGCAATGAGGCACAGTATGTGATGATGACATCTGAACATCGGAGTGAGATCACGGCGTGTTATTCGATAGAGGGACAGGGATTTTCTGACAGAGCAATAGAAAGATTTAAAAAAGATAATCAGGACTATGAGGAAATATTAGGAAGAATGTTTTCCATTAACAGTGATATGGATCCGGTGCATAAACTGATCGGAGTAATCATTCCGGAGGAAAACACTTATTATGTGAATACGCACTATGAAGATTCAGATGGAAAGAAAAATTATACATATGTGCACGATGTGCGTGGAATTATACAGGGGGCAGAGATTGACTGGCAGAGAGATGAAGACGGAAATATCACCCATGGAACGGAAGGATGGCTGAGCAGACTGGCAGGAATACTGAATGATAATTTGCAGAAACTTCCGGAAGACAAGAAGGGAGCTTGTGCGATCGCCTTAATGGAGACAATTGATCTTTTGCAGGGAGGATCCATGGATGATGCGACTGCTTTCAGGAGTGATTATGCAGTATTCGAGATAATAGGCATCCAACTGATCACTGCTTCAGCTATGGAATATGTGCTGATTGCGGCATATGAAAAGAATGGTGCTGTTGGAGCATTGGCGGCTGTAATATTGGAAGTAAGTTTTTTACAAACAATAGTATTTGGGGATGTACTATTAGAGGCATTAGTTAAGATCGCAGATGGTGCAAATTATATCATGAATATGATAGATGCAGTGGAGCAGATCATAGATAAGGCAAAGGAACTGTGTACAGGAGCTGGAGCGTGGATGGAAGATGCTTTGCGGGAGCTGGCGGCAGTTGTCAACAACATCAGAGAATTACTGTATACGGGTTCTTCGGGTTACAGATATGCTGCTGAAAACCCATATCTTGAAATCAATACAACATCAATGAGGGAGTATGCAGCAACATTGTCGGCATTAAGTACGAGAGCCAAAAATCTTGACAGCAGCATGAACAGCTTGTATAGGAATCTTGGAATCGACTGGAGCTCCATATCAAATCTGGCAGCATTATTAAAAGCTGAGATCGTTCTGGATTTCGCAAATCGGTTGGATAAATGTGTAGAATATATGAATCAGACAGCAACGGATTTTGAAAATGTAGAAAGAGAACTTGCAGGTAGTTTATAGTCCAATAAAGATTTAAGCATGTTAGTTATTAAGAAATAGTTTATCTGGTAAAATATGCGCAGAAAGCATGACAAATACGAACAAATAGCTTGAATAAGAGCAAATTTTAGAGTATTATATAAAAAAGTGACGGATAATTTGATATATGTATATCGGTTAAAATATGGAGGGATAATAAGAAATTATCCTGTTGTCCATGTATATACATAGGGAGCTAACGCTAAAATGAATACGACTGAATTGTTTAATTTTCGCTTTGTTGACCGCGAACATGAACGAGATATTATTACCAATTTTTTTAATAATAAAAAAGAAACAACATTATGGATTAAAGGCTCTAGTGGTTTTGGAAAAACCACATTCTTTAATTATATGTTTGAAAATTGTAATCAATATGCATTATGTTATATAGATATAAAACCAGATAATACATCAATGGATATTATTACAAATTTCATAATTCAATTACAAAAGTATGCTCAGGAAGATTTTGTCACTCAATTTAAGAATCAATACAAAAGATTATACAATAGCATTTCCAATGAGTTTAAAGAAATAACGAAATTGGCATTCCCCCAAATTGGTAATATTGTTTCTGTATTATTTGATGCTAGTTATACAATAATAACAAATAAAGATGAAAACCGAAATTGTATAGACATCGTCTTGAATTATATTCGAGAGATCTTAAATAATAAAAAATTGTGCATTTGTATAGATAATTTTTCTAGATGCGACTCGACAACTAGTTCCTTCTTTTTCCAAATATTTAAAACATTTTTATCTAAAGATTATTTTCGATCCTGTATTATTACTACCACAGAGGAATTAAAGGACGAATTAAAAGAAGCAATATATCATAATTTGCCTTACACAGAAATCATCATCTCGGAACTGAAAGAATATGCTTATTTTGGTGAAATATTGAATCCTATTTTTGACCAAAGTAATATTGAGGATGAAGATTTGCAATATATATATCAAAAATGTAATGGAAGTCCACAAAAATTATCAACAATTATTTCTAAATTATTAGATAAAAGCGGAATTACGATAAGAGAATCTGGGAAAGCTATAATTAACAAAAATATTTTATATTCAATATTACAAAATCAACGGATATATTTTGAAGAACAAGATTTTAATCAGATTCAGCAATGGATTCTTTTTTCTTATCTTTGTCTTTCAGAAGAAGTTGAAATAAACAAGTTAGAAGAATGCGCAATGTTTTTAGCAAAAAAATTTTTCCTATTCAGTGCCTTTGATTCGGAAAAATTTAAACAAGAATTGGCCATATTAGTGATTAATAAGGTTTTGAAATATCATCCTAATGATATTATTTCGGCGTATCATGATAGTGGATATAGGGACTTATTGGATATTTTTGAAAGTTCTCCATTGAATTCTATGTTTCATCATTATGCCTATGAATTTTTAATTACCAACTATCCAGAGGAAAAAAATCTAATATGCAAACACGCTTGTGAATGTTATATCCCTGGGTGGGAAAATTTGAATTTTAAATATGGAAAATTTTTGGCTAAGAAAAAACAATATTATGATGCGCAAAAAATATTTATACATTTGAATCAGTATTGGTCAACACTTCATGTGATGCAAGTGTTATTTATAGCAATAAATTCATATGAAACGGGAAACTATCAATTAGCTATTGAACAATTACAATTGCTCCAACCTGAAATATTACATTTCTGTAAGGCAAAATATTATTATTATTTTTATTTAGGAAAAAGTTACAATAACATTGGAAAGGTTACCCAAGCAGTTAATATATTAGAGAAGGCTTTGTTACAAACCAAAGAGGGAAGCAAAGAATATATCAATACACTATATGTTCTACAAATGTACTATCTAGAGATACCACAAAAAAGAGATACTGCAATAGAAATTTTTTCTGAAATCAAAGAAAAGTACAAAGAAAAGTATCCTCAAATTTGGGCGAATACTATACGTGGATGTCACAATTTTATGAATAACACGGAGGCACTAGCCTCACTATGTGAGGCAGAGAAGTTGTTAGGAAATGAGTTAGAAAAAGCTTTTCTAAAAACAACAATTGGTTTTGTATATGTCCGTATGAATCAACTGGAGGAAGCACAAATTCAATTTGAGACGGCGTGTAAAGTTATCGAAAGGCTTAAAATACACGAGTCTTCATATGCTATGAATGATCTTGCAATTTGCTATATGCTTGATGGTAAGTATCAAAAAGCAAAGGATATATTGATGAAAGCATTACTATGGAATCGAACGGATTATGGAAAATTAGCAATATATTGTCATTTATTAGCTTGCACAATTAATCTTAACCGCATAGATGAGGCGATGGATTACTATGAATATTTAGATAAATACATAATGAATTACTTTTCTGATGATCCTATAATAAAACGAAAAATATATTTAAATCTGGCAATTGCTAACCAAAAAATGGATCGGGGAATACTGTCACATGCATTTTTAGAAAAAGCTAAAGACTATGTAATAAATAGTTCTAGTGAATGGAGATATTATAATTTAGTAGGGGCACAGAAGAATTTTCGTAAGCCTATACCCCATTCAAAATATGAAAAAGTCCTAAATTTTGAGCCATGGTTTATAGTGTATGCACATGACTAGTAAAGACGATTAAGGACTGTATCAATATAATAACCAACCATAGCTGAAAATGGAATTTCATGTTTAGATGCAATAAATCCTATTTCACTTGTACTACTAAATCGAGGTGCAGAATTGATTTCGATAAACTGTATTTCATTTGTTGATAAATTTACTCGATAGTCAATTCTGCAAATATCAGTCGCACCAATTACATTGGCGATTTGAACAGATTCTTTTTTAATAGCTTCAACTATATCGTGAGGTAAATATTCATCATTTAAAAATAGTTTTCTTAATTTGTTTTGTTTTTCATTGATTCCGTAAACAGCATATGGTGATGTATCAAATAATTCTGCAGATATAATTTCGTTTACAATATAAGTATCTTTATTTCCAATTAGGTAATTTGTTACATCTATTCCTGAAGCATACTCTTCTATAATAACTTCTCCAAATATTGAAATTAATTTATGGCAAACATTTTTAACTGCTTGCATAGTATAACAAACGCTTTGAGAATCTATTCCAAGAGAAGACCCTTCACAATTAGGTTTTACAAAAAGTGGAAAGTGCCAATCTTTAATATAGTCCTCATTTAGCGACAAAATCGAGTTGACAATGCAAGATTTCGGCATAACTATAGAAGAATTAACTAATGCTTGTTTGCAAAAGTGTTTATTATTCATCAAAACAGATGCAAATACACCAGATCCACTATAAGGAACATTAAGAATATCCAATAGTGCTGGAGCTTGAACACGACTGTATTTTTGGTCCATTCCGTCAGTAAAATTTAAAAAAATACAATTATTAAATTGTTGCTTACTTTCGATTGCGTGAATTAATTCTGGAATTCCTCCAAAATATTCACATTCATACCCCAGTGATCTTATCGAATCTATTATTTCGTATATATTTTTTTGACTTGGATGATCATTATATAAATTGGTTTCAGTATGAGATGCATAGTTTTTTAACCCTTCACGAAAATCACATATTAATAAGAATTTCATTAATTTTTTCTCCTTCATAACAGGATAATTTCTTATTATCCTTGGAATTTAGCCAACATCAAAAATCTTATATTTTAAAATGGATAATTATCAGTGAAATGTTTATTGGACAATAAGACAGTCTTGAAGCAAGGATTCTTCAAGACTGACGAAAGACTATAATAGATTTGTTACATTCATTTTTTTACGAGGATGTTTAGTTTCAAGAATATCTTTTTGTTTTGACATGGCAACATGCGTATAGATTTCTGTTACATTTATTGAACTATGTCCAAGCATGGATTGAATGTAACGGATGTCAACATTTTCTTCTAAAAGCAGCGTGGCAAAAGAATGTCGAAACATATGAGGAGTAATATGCTGTTGAATGTTTGCAGTACGACAGTATTTATTGATCATTTCTCGTACTGATTGATCGGATAGACGTTTTCCAATGTTATTTACAAAGAAGTAGCCGCATGAATGAATTTCATTTGTATATTCAGAATGGTATTTGTTTAGTGAAATAATAACATTTTCATCACATATATGAATTAAACGTTGTTTAGAACCTTTTCCGTTAATTACAATAACATTATTTTGTAAATCTATATTCTGGTATGGTATTGTACAAAGCTCAGAGATTCGAATTCCTGTAGCAAAAAGCAATTCAATAACAGCTATATCCCGGAGCGTTGTTTTCTTTTTATGACTGCTGGAAGCATTATGGTTTTGTTCGTACATTGCATTGAGTAATGTTTCTATAGAATGTAAAGGAATTGTTTTTGGCAGTATGACTGGTTCACGAAATCTTATTTGAAGCTTATTAAATGGATTCTGGCTGATTATTTCTCTATATTCGAGATAGTGAAAGAATGCTTTTAAAGAAGCAATTTTTCGTTTTACAGTTTTGGGAGCATATTGTTGATGAAGTTTTGCTATATATGTTTCCAGAACAGCAGGGGTAAGCTCTGTGGATTCTGTTATGGAAATTTGTTCGAAAAATTGGCGTAAGTCAATTCGATACGCTTTTAATGTCTTTGCATCTAGTCGTTTTTGCGTTTGGCAGTGTACTAGATAGCTGTCAATGTGATTCTGTAAGTTGTTCATTGTAAAAATTCTCCTTTGTTCATGATTTTAATATATCGTACACGGAATTTAGAATATCTGCTATGTTATGCTCAAAAATTATTCTTTTATACCCAATAAGACACAAATGGCTTGATAAAACAATACATATAGTTATAGAATAAGTTTGCATTGCCAAATATGCCTAAATATATATGTGATGTTAATTTGGAAGCAGGAACACGATTGAGAACTGGAGAAGTTAATCCTCTGTTTGGATTTGATGGTGGTGGACAACAGTATGATTTAATAATAAATGGAAAAAATTTGATATAATAATTCATGGAGATAAGGACAAATCTGCGTACATAGTTTTGTTATAGGTCATGGTGTAATATTATTATCAAATATAAAATTAATATGTAGATTGACCATACTTCCTACTATATAAATAGATTGATTATAATTCAAACTAAAAGAAGTATGGCTCCATACTTCTAGATTTTTAGTATTTACTATAATATGGTTATAATAAAAAAGGAGAGAAGAAATCGACAAATTTCTTCTCTTTTTGAAAATAAAAGGGGATGTTTTTTATATTCAATCAGTAATCTCCTTACTGACTATGCTTGTATTTTAACAATGTATTTTGTCCATTGTGTGAACTAAAAGTGAAAAGATTAAGGTTGTTCTCCTAAAGTTAAAGTTAATTCTTTTTCTTGACCATTACGATTTACTTTGATTTTCATTTCATCACCAATAGAGTGTTTATTTTTAATTGAGTTTAATTCATCCATCGTTGTAATTTTTGTTCCATCTGCTTCAATTATTACATCACCTATTTTTATTCCAGCTTTTTCAGCAGCAGAGAAATCATCAACAGCTTTAACATAAATACCTTTAACTAAATTATTTGCTTTTGCTGTATTTTCACTTAAATCCATACCGGTAACACCAATATAAGGTCTTTTTACTTTACTATATTGAATTAATTGTGAAGTAATATCTGTGGTTGAATTAATTGGAATAGCAAATCCCATACCTTCAATTCCAGTTCCTTGTAATTTTAATGTATTAATACCAATAACTTGACCTTGACTATTAACTAATGCACCACCACTATTACCAGCATTTATTGCTGCATCAGTTTGAATTAAAGTAAATTCTTTTCCATCACTATCTGTAATTTTACGATTAACAGCACTTACTACTCCGCAAGTAATACTACTTTGCATTCCTAAAGGATTACCAACTGCCATTGCAAATTCACCAACTTTAATACTGTCAGAATCTGCAAATTCTGCTTTTGGAAGTCCTGTTTTTTCTATTTTTATAACAGCTAAATCTGTTTGTTCATCAGTACCTACAATTTTTGCTTCATATGTTGTTTCATCATTAAATAATGTTACAGTAACCTTTTCAGCTTCTGATACTGAATAGTAGTTGCTACTAGAAGAACTACTAGATGATGAAGAAGATGTAGAAACAATATGATTATTTGTTAAAATATATCCATCTTCACTTATTATAATTCCAGAACCAGTAGCTGTTGCTGTTTGAGATTGACTTCTACTTCCAAACATAGACAACATAGAATTTACACTATATTGAACTTCAATTCCTACAACTGAAGGCAATATCTTATTAGCAGCATATACAGCGGTGTCTGAGTAATTAGAGAGTGAAGTTTGACTAACATATCCACTTACATTTGAATTAGAAGAATTTGATGTAGATGTAGTAGAATTAGAACTTAACAATTTTGTTCTAATAGATGGAACACCAAAACATGTACCAACTACAATGGCACAACCAACAACTCCACTAACAAATGGAACTAATACTGTTTTACCAAATCCACTATTATTAGTTCTAGATTTTTTAGAATTTGCTGTATTTTTATTATTTGCTTTTACAGCTTCAAAATTTGAAGATTTTTTAGAATCTTCTTTTTTTATTTCGATAAGTGGTTTTTTATTATTTTCTTCCATTTTAATACCTCCTGAAAATAATCTATATTTATAATATCCTAATGTAATTATATAATACAATAGGTTTGTGAATATTTTGTGAAAAAAATTAGAAAGTTTTAAGATCTTAATAAAACTTTAGCTTATTTAAAAGATTAGGTAATCTTACATAAAATAATATATTAAAATGCTTGAATTATTATAGGAATTTATTTATAATGAATAGGAAGAAAAATAGAAGTTTAGAAAGGAATTTTATAAAAAATGAAAGATATAATAGAAAAAAATAATGGTGTAACTTTATTAGCACTAGTAATAACAATAGTAGTATTATTAATAATTGCAGGAATAACTGTATATGAAGGTAAAGAAACAATAAATAGATCAAAATTGGAAGAATTAAGAACAAATATGTTATTAATACAGGCAAAATCAAAAGAATATGTAGAAGAAGCAAATTTTAAAATAGGTAAATCAACAGATGAAACTAAAATTGCAGAAATAAGAAAAGCAATATATGAAACAGAGGCGAAACTAGAACCAGCAACAGGAATATCAACATCATCAGAAATACCTGTATCAGAATGCTATAAGGTTACAGCAGAAGCAATGAAACAATGGGGATTAGATAAAGTAGAATTAGAAAATAAAGAATATTATCTAATAAAATTTGATGACTCAAATGCAACTGTTGAAGTATATAATACACTTGGATATAATGGAAGATATTCATTAACAGAAATAGATAATATAGAAAAATAAGGAATATGATTAATATAAAAGAAAAAGAATTAGAAAGACTAACAAAAATAAAAGAAATAGAAAAAGATTTATATAGTAAAGGATTTAAAAATATATGTGGAATAGATGAGGCAGGAAGAGGACCATTAGCTGGTCCTGTTGTTGTTGCGGGGGTTATTATGCCACAAGATTCAATGATAGAAGGTATTAATGATTCAAAAAAAGTAACAGAAAAAAGAAGAGAAAAATTATATGATGTAATAAAAGAAGAAGCAATAAGTTATTCAATAGCAGTAATAGACCATCATGTAATAGATGATATAAACATATTAAATGCAACAAAACAAGGAGTTACAGAAGTTGTTGATGGATTAGATGTAAAGCCAGATTTAATTATAGTTGATGCATTAACACATATTAATACAAGAGGAATTCCATATGAACCAATAATAAAAGGTGATGCTAAATGTTATAATATTGCAGCTGCATCAATTTTAGCTAAAGTAACAAGGGATAGAATAATGAGACAATGGGATGAAATATATCCACAATATGGATTTTCATCACATAAGGGATATGGAACAGCTAAACATATAGCTGCAATAAAAGAATATGGACTTTGTCCAATACATAGACTAACATTTACAAAACATTTTACAAATTCTTAAAATATAATAATGGTAGTAATAGGTTTATAGGTAAAACCTTTATAAAAAAACCTAAATACATTATACAAGGATTATGCAAATGAACATTTTAGATATAATAGAGAAAAAAAGAGATAAAAAACAATTAACAAAAAAAGAAATAGAATATTTTGTAGAAGGATATAACAAAGGAGAAATAACAGACTATCAAGCAGCTGCATTAATTATGTCAATATTTATACAAGGAATGACTAATGAAGAAACAGCAAATTTAGCTATAGCAATGGCAAAGTCAGGAGAAATATTAAACTTATCAAATTTAAATAAAGTAATAGTAGATAAACATTCAACAGGAGGAGTAGGTGATAAAGTATCATTAATAGTATTACCATTAGTTGCTTCTTGTGGAGTTCCAGTTGCTAAAATGTCAGGTAGAGGACTAGGATTTACAGGAGGAACAGTTGATAAATTAGAATCTATACCGGGATATAAAACTAATATAGAAGTAAAGGATTTTATAGAAAACGTAAAAAAAATAGGTATAAGCATGATATCACAAACAATGAACTTAGCGCCTGTTGATAAGAAAATATATGAATTAAGAGATAGTATTTCTTGTGTAGAAAGTATGCCTTTAATTGCATCTAGTATAATGAGTAAAAAAATTGCTAGTGGAGCTGAAAAAATTGTTTTAGATGTAACAGTTGGTGATGGAGCATTTATGAAAAATCAAAAAAATGCAGAAAAATTAGCTAAAGAAATGATAGAAATAGGAAAAATAGCTAATAGAGAAACAGTATGTATATTAACAAACATGGAAGAGCCATTAGGTCATAATATAGGAAATAGTTTAGAAGTAAGAGAAGCAATAAAAGCTTTAAAAGGTGATATTGAGGAAGACGTAAAACAAGTAGTACTAGAACTTGGAAGTTATATGGTAAAACTAGCAGGTATCAAATGTAATTTAGAAGATGCCAAAAAAATGTTAGAAGAAAACTTGAAAAATGGAAAAGCATATAAAAAGTTTGAACAATTAGTAAAAAATCAAGGTGGAGATATAACATATATATCAGATATAGATAATTTTGAAGAAGCAAAATATATAGAACCTATATATAGCGAAAAATCTGGATATATATATGAAATAAAAGCTAAAGCAGTTGGAAAAATTGCAGGGGAATTAGGAGCAGGACGAATAAGAAAAGAAGATGAAATAGATCCAGCAGTTGGAATTGTATTAGAAAAGAAAATAGGAGACATAGTACAAAAAGATGAACCAATAGCATATATACATGCAAATGATTTAGAAAAATTGCAAATAGCAAAAGAAAATTTAAGTAAAACAATAAAAATCAGAAAAGAGCAAGCAGAAAAAACAAAAACAATAATAAAAATTATTTAAACAAAAGGTCGCTGTCATATAGCGACCTTTAAACATATAATTAATTATAAATCAATTCCAATATTACCAGAACTATTAAACTTATTAGAAAACTTAGAAAATTCTTCCTGATTTAAAAATCTATTTAAATTTTTTAAAGTTATTCCAGTATTTGCAGAAATACACTCAATAGAATCAAAATTAGAGTTGACATCAAAATAATTTTTTAATTTTGCAATTTCATTAAAATCCTTTGGCTGACAATTAGGGCAAACATTACCTTCACTAGAATAAAAACAACCACAACGACAACATTTATTTAAATTCATAATTAATACTCCTTCTAAAATAATTTAGATTATTTTATCACAAAATGTCAAAAATATAAATAGAAAATTAAAAAAATTACGTTGTTAATTATTAGTAAATAAATTTTAAAAGATGAATTAATTGAATTGACAAATAATGTAAGAAAATGTATAATCGGAATATTAATGTAAGAAGAACAACTAGTTTTTGTACAATTAAACAAAGACTAGTTGTATTTTTGAGAAAAAATTAAGAAAGAAGAAGATGTATGGAGGAATATATAACAATAATAGGCGGAGGACTAGCAGGCTCAGAGGCAGCTTATCAGATAGCAAAA
>ERZ773192.954-NODE-954-length-32508-cov-6.799156_pt1 | contig 32508 bp, 24 predicted proteins | sample MGYA00581010_ERZ773192 | MGnify/ENA primary metagenome ERZ773192 (study PRJEB29015, sample SAMEA2737741) | human gut metagenome | biome: human gut; feature: human-associated habitat; material: faeces | place: China | collected 2012 ...
TGTGGCGGATGAGGACCTTGAAAACCCGAACCTGCAGATTTCTTTGAGCGAAGCCCGGAAGATTGACGCTTCGTACGAGGTGGGAGAGGAAGTGACGGATGAGGTGAACTTTGCGAAGTTCGGCCGCCGTGCTATTCTGAACTTGCGCCAGACATTGGCTTCCAAGATTTTGGAACTGGAAAAAGACAGTATTTACAATAAATACATTGATAAGGTGGGTACTATTATCAATGCAGAGGTTTACCAGATTTGGAAAAAGGAAATGTTGCTGCTCGATGACGAAGGCAATGAATTGATTTTACCCAAACAGGAACAAATCCCGACAGACTTTTTCAAAAAAGGAGATTACATCAAAGCCGTGGTCATTCGGGTAGAAATGCGGAATTCCAATCCTTACATTATCTTATCGAGAACTTCTCCGGTATTCCTGGAAAGATTATTTGAAAACGAAGTACCTGAAATTTTCGACGGTCTGATCACGATCAAGAACGTAGTCCGGGTACCGGGAGAGAGAGCCAAAGTTGCCGTAGAATCCTACGACGACCGTATCGATCCGGTGGGTGCTTGTGTGGGTATGAAAGGTTCGAGAATACATGGTATTGTCAGAGAGTTGAGAAATGAAAATATCGATGTGATCAATTATACCAATAATTTACAACTCTACATCACTCGTGCTTTAAATCCGGCTAAGATCAAAAATATCGAAATCGACGAAGCCCATAAAAAAGCAAATGTCTACCTCGATCCGGAAGAAGTATCACTGGCTATCGGTAAAGGTGGATTGAACATCAAATTGGCCAGTCAGCTGACCGGTTACGATATCGACGTATATCGCGAACTCGATCAAGCCCAGGAAGAAGATGTCAATCTGGATGAATTCGCCGATGAAATCGAAGGTTGGGTGATCGACGAACTGAAACGTGTCGGCTGTGACACTGCCAAGAGTGTATTAGAACTCAGCGAGTCAGAACTGGAAAGCCGGACAGACCTTGAAATTGAGACCATACGTGAGGTTCTCAATATTTTAAAAGCAGAATTTGAATAATTCTGTATTAACGCTTGTAAATTTGTAATCTCAATATGGCAGTAAGATTAAGTAAAATAGCCCGAGAATTTAACGTAGGTTTATCTACTATTGTAGAGTTCCTGCACAGTAAGGGGATCAAAATATCCTCAGATCCGAATGCAAAGTTAACGGATGAAGATTATGCTTTGGTTGCAAAAGAATTTTCATCTGACAGCCAGGTAAAAAAAGAGTCCTCTCTGGTTGATCTGAAAAATACCAGAAAGAAAAAAGAGACTGTCACAATAGACAACGCTGGCAACATCTCTTCAGGAAACGAAGATACAGAAGAAGAGGAAGAGGAATTCATTTCGATTAAAGATGAAGTGAGATTCGAAAATAAAATTAAGATTGTCGATCATATCGATCTGAATCCGGAGAAAAAAACACAACCGGAACCGGTAGAAGCAAAGGTTGAACAACCGAAAAGAGAAACTCAGGAAGAAATAACCGAAAAAGTGGAAGAACCGAAAGTAACCCGGGTTGAAGTAGAAGAAACTCAGGAAGAAGAAAGAGAAGTAACACCAGAAGTGGAGCCCGAAATTTCCGTACAAATGGAAGAGTCTTCCGAATCCACTCCTTTCAAAGTAGCACAACCTGCGCTGAAAGATGTAAAAGTAGTGGGTACAATCGACCTGGACGCCATCAACCAACGTACCAGACCTCCGAAAAAAAGTAAACAGGAACGGGAACGGGATCGCCGTGAACAGAAAAAAGCCAACAAGCCTTTCGTATCGGCCGCTAAAACCGAACAGCCGGTAGCAAGCCCATCGACAGATATCGTTAATAAGGGAGAAGAGGATGCAGATATCCGTAAAAAACGGAAAAGAATTCATCGTCAGGATGAAAAAATTCAGGTGGAAGCAGCTACCGTTCCAGCCAAAAATGCCAAAATTGAAGAAAATAAGCGGAAACTGAAAAAGCTGAAGAAAAAGAAAAACGAAAAGACTGAAATCTCCGATGAAGATATCGACAAGCAAATCAAAGATACTTTTGCCCGCTTAGGAAGCAAAGGAAAATCACAGACTGCAAAACACCGTCGGGATAAGCGGGATGCTGCACAGCAAAAGTTACAGGCCGAACTGGAACAAGAAGAAAAGGAAAAGAGCATTCTGAAACTAACGGAATTCGTGACGGTAGCCGAATTGGCAACCATGATGAATATTAGTGTGACAGAGGTTATCTCTGCTTGTATGTCGCTCGGACTTTTTGTATCTATCAACCAACGCTTGGATGCAGAAACGATCAATATTGTTGCCGATGAATTCGGCTATTCGGTTGAATTTGTAAGCATTGAAATTCAGGAAGCCATCGACGAAGAGGAAGAAGATTCCGAAGAGAACCTGTTGCCACGTCCGCCGATTGTCACTGTTATGGGGCACGTCGACCATGGTAAAACCTCTTTATTGGATAGTATTCGTAAAACCAATGTCATCGCAGGTGAAGCCGGTGGTATCACACAGCATATCGGAGCTTACAACGTAAAATTGAGTGACGGCCGGACGATCACTTTCCTGGATACTCCGGGGCACGAAGCATTTACAGCGATGCGTGCCCGTGGTGCTCAAGTGACCGATATCGCTATCATCATCGTCGCTGCCGACGATAACGTCATGCCTCAAACCATCGAGGCGATCAACCACGCCAGTGCTGCGGGAGTACCTATTGTGTTTGCCATCAACAAAATAGATAAACCGGGAGCGAATCCGGACAAAATCCGGGAAGAACTGGCCAATATGAATTATCTGGTGGAAGAATGGGGAGGAAAATACCAATGTCAGGAAATCGCAGCTAAGAAAGGCTTAAATATCGAAGAGTTGCTGGAGAAGGTATTGTTAGAAGCCGAACTTCTGGATATGAAAGCCAATCCTCATAAGAAAGCTACCGGTTCTATCATCGAATCGTCTTTGGACAAAGGACGTGGATATGTAGCTACAGTGCTCGTACAATCCGGAACGCTTAAAGTAGGTGATATTGTGCTTGCCGGCCAGTATTTCGGACACGTCAAAGCCATGTTCAACGAACGGGGAGAAAAAATGGAGAAGGCAGGTCCTTCCGAACCGGCTTTAATATTAGGTTTGAACGGTGCTCCACAGGCAGGTGACAAATTCAATGTAATGGGGAACGAGAAAGAAGCGCGGCAACTTGCCAATAAACGGGAACAGCTCCAGCGTGAACAAGGTCTGCGTACTCAGAAACACATCACTCTGGACGAAATCGGACGCCGTATCGCTATCGGTAATTTCCAGGAATTGAATGTGATTGTTAAAGGCGACGTCGACGGTTCTATCGAAGCGTTGTCCGATTCACTGATCAAGCTGTCTACAGATGAGATCCAGGTGAACATCATTCACAAAGCTGTCGGACAGATTACAGAAGGAGATGTACTACTGGCTGCAGCCTCGAATGCAATCATCGTCGGGTTCCAGGTACGTCCGTCTATGGGCGCCCGTAAACTGGCTGAAAAAGAACAGATAGATATCCGGCTTTATTCTGTCATCTACCAGGCGATCGAAGAATTGAAATCAGCTATGGAAGGAATGCTTTCTCCGGAAATCAAAGAAGAAATCATTGCAACGGTCGAAGTTTTGGAAACCTTCAAAATCTCCAAAGTGGGTACCATCGCCGGTTGTATCGTCCGTGACGGCAAGATCACCCGTACAGCGAAAATCCGGGTTATCCGCGAAGGTATCGTTATTTACACCGGTGTTTTGGGTTCTTTGAAACGTTTTAAGGACGATGTAAAGGAAGTAACCAAAGGATTCGAATGTGGTCTGAATATCGAGAACTACAACGACATCCGGGTCGGAGACATGATCGAAGGATACCAGGAAGTGGAAGTGAAAAAAACACTTTAAATATATCGGACGAGCGACAAACGATTTCCATATTGCTTGCCGCTCTCTATTTTGTTAATCATTAATTAAGGAACATTTAACACCTGTCTAACACTGCTTATCAGGGATTATTTCTTTACTTTGTGATAGATAAAAAACAAAACAATTAATTTTTGAAAAAATGAAGAAGATATTGGTTATAATGGTACTGTTCGCAGCATTTACAACAGGACTGACAGCTCAGGTTTTAAAACCCGTAAAATGGCAAATCACCCAGAAAAAAGTGAGTGACGGAGTATATGATATCATCTGCAAAGCTACTGTAGACGGCGGATGGCATTTATACGACACGAAACTTCCCGAAGGCGGACCTCTGCCAACCACCTTCAATATGGATGAAGATGAAACCAGCGGTATCGAACTGGTAGGTGAATTCAAAGCGACAGAGAAAGCTCTGACCGAACATAGCGAAGCGTTCGATATGGATCTGAAATATTTTATCAATGCCGCTACTTTTGTTCAACGGGTCAAGGTAACCAGCGCAAAAGCTAAATTAGTGGGTTATGTAGAATATATGTCTTGCTCCGGCGGACAATGTACTCCTCCTGCAGAAGCAGATTTCAGTTTTGATTTAACAAAATAAGTACAGGATTCCGATTCCTGCTATAAAAAGAGACAAAGATCCAACCGATATTTTTGTCTCTTTTTTTCATTTTATCCGCTTATATAGTATGAAACATTTCCTGTTGGTTTTTCTGATTTCAGGATATATCCCGGCTTTAGCCCAACCCTGGTTATACCGGGATAATAGTCCGGAATTGGATAGCCTGAGCTTTTTTTTCTTCGGAGACGTCATGCAACACGAACCTCAGATCAGCGGGGCCTGGAATGCAGAGACAGCTGATTACGACTATCTGCCCTGTTTTCAGTACATCACTCCTTATTGGCAAAAAGCCGATTATGTCATCGCCAATCTGGAAACGACTTTATCCGACAGGGGGTATAGTGGTTATCCTCAATTTTGTGCTCCCTGGCAACTTGCCCGTGATTTAAAAGCATGTGGAGTCGACATCCTGACCACCAATAACAATCATTCCTGCGACAAAGGACATCGCGGTATAGCTAAAACCATATACTATCTGGATTCCCTGCAATTCCCCCATACCGGTACCTTTACCGATACAACGGCTTGGCTTACCCGTTCTCCCCTTTATATTCGCCAGGGAAAATTCAAGATTGCCCTGATCAGTTATACTTATGGGACTAACGGTATTCCGGTAACCCACGGCCAGGTCGTTTCCATGATCGATACCTTTCATATGGCCCGCCAAATCGAAAAGGCCCTTTTAGACACGGTTACCAATATCATTGCAGTCATGCACTGGGGTGAAGAGTATTTTACAGCTCCGAATGCAACTCAAAAAAAACTTTCTTCCTGGTTGCACGAACGGGGAGCCGACATCGTCATCGGTTCACACCCACACGTCATCCAACCGATAAGCTATATTCAACACGAACAGGACACACTGGGTGTTACTGTCTTCTCTTTAGGAAATTTTGTATCCAACCAAAGTAAACGATATACAAACGGAGGCTTGGGAGTTCACCTCACTCTTTACCGCCAAAACGGGAAAACCCGTTACCGGATGCAAACCCTCAGTAACTATGTCTATCGTCCGCTGGAAGATGGGAAAAGACGTTATTATGTCATCCCCGAACCGGAAGCCCACCGAATCCTCGCCAGCCAGGACTCTTTGCTCTATACCCGATTTTTTCAGGATACCGATTCGATTATCGGTCATATAGCACCGAAATTCCAATTAGAATAGGTGCTCACCGAAATCGACTCCGCAAATATTTTTACCGGAAGGACTTATTTTATGTAATAAAATTTGTAATTTCGTAGAGTTAAAAAATAATAACTTTTAAATTATGAAAATTGCAGTAATTGCACATGATGGAAAAAAAGCCGAAATGGTAGCTTTCCTGAACAGACACATGGACTTTCTGAAATCCGTAGGTACAGAAATCGTAGCTACCGGAACTACAGGGAAACATGCACAGGATGCAGGTTTGGAAGTTGAACGCTTACTATCAGGGCCGTTGGGAGGTGATGCTCAGATTGCCGCATTGGTAGCTGAACACCAAATTGCGATGGTAATTTTCTTTCGGGATCCGCTGGGTAAACACCCACACGAACCGGATGTACAAATGTTAATGCGGGTATGTGACGTTCACAACGTACCTATCGCGACCAATCCAGCCAGCGCTGAAATGATGATTCGGGGATTCCTCGATATGCATCAGAAGTAAAGCCCGGACCCCGGACTTTACTAATGGAAACGTCTTTATCAATCGGCAGATAAAGCCGTTATTCAGAGAAATCTATGAAAACCTTTGCACAAACCATTCTCATCTATTATATTTGTGCAAAATATAAGATTCGGATGATCAGGAAATTTACAGCAATAACGCTTCTTTCTATGGCCAGCATAGTGATGCTTGCTTTTGTTGTATTTCCACATCATCATCACAACGAATATATCTGTTTCGCAACCGCTCACTGCCAGGATGAAGGAGAAAACGAAGAGCACAGTCATGACACAGGCAGTAGCAATCATCGGTGTGTAAAAAATCTTTTTCAAACCCAGATCAACCGGGGCCAAAATGTAGAACATCAGAGCGAAGAAGGAGCCTATCATCATTTTAGCCTCTCGTTGTTTCTTGTTTCCAATATTCTTGAATTCTTATCTTCTGAAGCAGAGCAACAATGTGATTCCGATAGTTATTATCAGGAAAAACTTCATACAGCCTGTTATATATCAGCCTTGGCCGGCCGAGCCTCTCCTTTTACAGTATAGTTTTCTAAATATCAGGGAGATACCCTTCTGATAAACCGGACAGAATTTTATCGTACCGATAAAGCTTAGTTCATAAAATTTATAAAGTCGATACCCCTGCGGGCGTTTTATTTACGGCCGCAGAACGATCGTTAGAAATGAGGTTTGGTATAATCCTCCGAAGAATACGATCCACTTTATAAACTTCAGACAGTGAAAACACAACTTTATCAGCTTTACCAATAAGAATTAACCGAATTAAATATCCATAAATAAAACGATATGAGACTATTTATTATAGCCCTAACTATTTTATCGATGTGTTTTTACGGATGTAAAAATACTCAAAAATCCTCTCATGAACACGAGACAGCCGAGGAGCATGCAGCTCATAACCACGACCATGAACACGAAAATCACGACCATGAACACGAAGGTCACAACCATGAAGAAGAGGAACATGAGAACGGCGAAGGACATAGTGATGAGATTATCTTCACAAAAGCACAGGCAGCCAAAACAGATTTTGAAGTGAAAGAAATACAGCCCGGAACCTTCCACCAGATTATCAAAACGACAGGTCAGGTGCTTCCGGCTCCCGGAGATGAATCGATCATCGTAGCCACCAACAACGGGGTTATTTCCTATGCTAACAATAACCTGGCGGAAGGAAGTATGGTAAAACAAGGACAACCTCTTTTTTACATTACTTCGAAGCACATGGGCGAAGGAGATTATTATACCCGTATCCATGCCAATTACGAAAAAGCCAAAGCCGAATACGAACGAGCTGAAAAATTAGTAAAAGATCAGATTGTTTCTCAAAAAGAATTTGAAAATGCCCGCTTAAATTATCAGAACGCCAAAACCGCTTATGAAGCTATTTCGGGTAAACAATCGGCCAAAGGTGTCGGGATCACCACTCCATTAACCGGTTATCTCAAAAACATCTCTGTCAAAGACGGCGAATATGTTACAGCAGGTCAGGCTATAGCCACTGTATCGCAAAATAAAAAACTGGTTTTACGTGCAGACGTATCTGAAAAATACTATAACTCGCTGAATTCCATCAATAATGCCAACTTTAAAACTCCTTACGATAATCGCGTATATGCTTTACCTGATTTATCCGGGAAATTACTATCCGTCGGTAAGGCTGCCGGAACAAATTCATTTTTTATCCCGGTAACCTTCGAATTCGACAACCGTGGTGATATCATTCCGGGTTCATTCGTCGAAATATACCTGCTCTCTTATCCCATGGAGAATGTACTGAGCCTTCCGGTATCGGCCTTAACGAACGAAATGGGTAATTTTTATGTATACCGCCAACTCGATGAAGAAGGTTACCAAAAGCAAGAAGTCACACTCGGAGCCAACAATGGCAAGGAAGTTCAGGTATTATCAGGCTTAACTCCGGGAGACCGGATCGTTACCCGTGGAGCTTATCAGGTGAAAATGGCTTCAGCCTCTGCTGCTATTCCGGGTCATACCCACGAACATTAAAATGGAGTAACTATGCTAAATAAAATCATACAATATTCATTACACAACCGTTTGTTGGTAATGATCGCAGCAGTAGCCCTGCTGATTTGGGGAAGCATTACAGCCCACAACATGGAAGTGGATGTTTTTCCAGACCTGAATGCTCCGACCGTAGTGGTGATGACCGAAGCTCAAGGGATGGCACCGGAAGAAGTAGAACGGCTGGTGACCTTCCCGGTGGAAACCGCTGTCAACGGAGCCACCGACGTCAGACGTGTACGTTCGTCTTCTACCACAGGTTTCTCGGTCGTATGGGTTGAATTCGAATGGGGTACGAATATTTATACAGCCCGGCAGATTGTATCGGAAAAGCTGGCAACCCTGGGAGAAGCACTTCCTGATAATGTCGGTACTCCCACCCTGGGCCCCCAATCTTCGATCCTGGGTGAAATGATGATTATCGGTCTGACTGCCGACAGTACTTCTTTACAGGATTTACGTACAATAGCCGATTGGACCATCCGACCGCGCTTACTCTCGACCGGAGGAGTTGCCCAAGTGGCCGTTATCGGAGGCGACATCAAAGAGTATCAGATATTGCTCGATCCGGCCCGTATGAAGTATTACAATATCGGATTGGACGAGGTCCTGCCGGTAGTAGAAAATATGAACCAAAATGCCACCGGAGGTATCCTTTACGAATACGGAAATGAATATATCATACAGGGAGTTATGGCAACCACCCGGGTCGAGGAAATAGGTAAAGCCGTCATTAAAACCGTCGACGATTTTCCTATCACATTGGCTGATATTGCAAACGTTCAGATCGGAGCTAAAACACCTAAATTAGGAGTTGCTTCAGAAAAAGGTAAACCGGCAGTGCTGGTTACCGTCACCAAACAACCCGGCACCAACACCCTCGAACTAACCGACAAACTGGATGCCTCTATCCAGGAACTTCGTAAAACTTTACCGGAAGACGTCGAGGTTTCGACAGACATTTTCAGGCAATCCCGTTTTATCAACAGTTCGATCCACAACATCCAGGAAGCTTTACTGGAAGGAGCTGTTTTTGTGATTGTGGTGTTGTTCTTTTTCCTGATGAATTTCCGGACCACGATCATTTCCCTCGTCGCTCTTCCTTTGTCTATGTTGATGGCAATCCTGGTGATGCATGCTTTGGGGTTGACAATCAATACTATGAGTTTAGGAGGTTTGGCTATTGCTATCGGCTCGTTGGTCGACGATGCGATTGTGGATGTGGAAAATGTATATAAACGCTTACGCGAAAACCGATTCAAACCCGCCACAGAACGACGCCCGACCATCGAAATTGTTTTCGAAGGTTCGAAAGAAGTCCGGATGCCTATCCTGAACTCTACGTTGATCATCGTGGCTTGTTTTCTTCCTTTATTTTTCCTTTCGGGCATGGAAGGCAGAATGCTGATACCGCTGGGTATTGCTTTCGTTGTCGCCCTGTTTGCTTCGACCGTCATCGCTTTGACACTGACTCCGGTATTATGTAGTTATATGCTGACTACCGAAAAAGCATTGAAAAAAAGCGAAAAGGAGCCATTTATCTCCCGCAGCTTAAAAAAGGTATACCGAAAATCGTTAAACTGGGCACTGCATTACAAAAAAATAGTGATCGGTACAGCTGCCACCCTACTGGTTTTATCGCTGATCATCCTATTCAGTTTAGGACGTAGCTTCTTGCCTCCTTTCAACGAAGGTTCGCTGACCATCAATATCAGTACCATGCCGGGTATCTCACTTGAAGAGTCGGACCGTATGGGTGGATTAGCCGAAAAGATTCTCCTGGGGATTCCGGAAATTCAAACTGTGGCACGTAAGACAGGACGTGCCGAGCTAGATGAACATGCACTGGGAGTAAATACCTCCGAAATCGAAGCACCTTTCGAATTACAAGACCGGGACAGAGATGAATTTCTGGCTGATGTACGAAAACAATTGGGTGAACTGAAAGGGGCCAATATCGAAATCGGTCAACCGATCTCCCACCGTATCGACGCCATGCTTTCCGGAACGAAAGCCAACATTGCGATCAAACTATTCGGTAATGACCTGAATAAACTGTATAGCTTGGGAAGTGAAATCAAGAATTCTATACAAGGAATCGACGGTATTGCGGACCTGACTCTGGAACAACAGATCGAACGTCCTCAGTTACAGATTCTTCCTAAACGGGACATGTTGGCCAGGTATGGTATTACTCTACCGGAATTTTCCGAATTTATCAATGTCGCTCTGGCCGGGAAAGTAGTTTCACAAGTGAATGAAGGTGGAAAAATCTTCGACCTGACCATTAAAGTAGCCGACCATGACCGGGATAGCATGGAAGAAATCGGTGAACTCATGCTGGATGCCGATGGACGTAAAGTGCCCCTGCATTATGTAGCGGAAGTACTTCCCCTATCCGGGCCCAACACCATCAGCCGGGAGAATGTACAACGTAAGATCGTCGTTTCTGCCAATGTTGCCGGCAGGGATTTGAAAGGCGTAGTCAACGATATCCAAAAAACAGTAGACGAACAAATCTCTCTACCGGAAGGTTATCACATCGAGTATGGCGGACAGTTCGAAAGTGAAGCAGCTGCTTCCCGAACTTTATTCCTGACTTCCCTGATCTCCATCCTACTGATATTCTTGATTTTGTATCATGAATTCCGGAGTTTACCTTTATCCGGTATCATCATGTTGAATCTGCCCTTAGCCATCATCGGAGGAGTGATCAGTATCTGGTTTACCTCAGGGGTAATCAGTATCCCTTCTATCATCGGATTCATTTCCCTATTCGGTATCGCTACCCGTAACGGAATACTACTGGTATCCCACTACAATCATTTACGGGAAGAAGGTCTGAATCTGAGGGAAAGTATTATTCAAGGTTCTTTGGACCGGCTCAATCCGATTCTGATGACAGCCTTAACCTCTGCACTGGCTTTAATTCCGCTGGCTGTGGGTGGGGATCTTCCGGGAAATGAAATCCAAAGCCCTATGGCACAGGTGATATTAGGAGGATTATTAAGCTCCACTCTGCTAAACGGATTTGTAGTCCCTATCGTATATTTTCTGTTGAACCGGAAAAAAGAAGCATCAATAGTAACCCCTCAGGAGATACAAGCCGATTTATAAATTTACAATTCATCATTATGAAAAAATACATATACATCCTTTGCCTGTCTCTGATCGTCACTCTCCCTGTATTTTCCCAATCGGGAATCAAGGAAGTGCTTAAAAATATCGAGGTAAACAATCCCACCTTACAAGCAGGCATGCAACTAAACCAAGCACAAAAGCTGGAAGCACGGACGGGGATTTTTTTACCCAACCCGACAGTCGAATTAAATCAATTGTGGGCCGACCGTAGTGTAGGCGGAAATGCCAACGAATTAGCCGTCGTACAGAGTTTCGACTTCCCTACGGTCTATGCCAATAAAAACAAATTGGCCAAATTGAAATCTGCAACTTCCGATCTCCAATATGCAGCCACCCGTCAGGAGATCTTACTGACAGCACAACAGACCTGCCAGGAGATCATATACTTACGCAAACAAAAACAGTTATTGGACCAACGGCTGAAAAATGCGGAAAAACTAGCAGAATTGTATCGTCAACGTTTTGCGAATGGTGATGCCAACCGATTAGAATACAACAAAATTCAATTAGAAAAGATTAATGCCAATAATGCCAGCCGACTCAATAACTCGGCTTTGCGGGCTCAATTGGAGAAATTACAGGCACTGAACGGTGGCCACCCCCTCGATTTCGAAGTAACGGACTACCCACAGACTCAGGTTCTACCGGACTATTCCAGTCTGGAATCGGAGTATCTGGCCGCTGATCCCACATTAAAAAGTCTACGCAGCGAATCCGAATCCGCCCGACGGGAGATCAAAGTAAACCGGGCCCTGACTTTACCTAAATTCGATCTGGGTTACCGTCGTAACGGGGGGAGTGAATCAAAGATGAACGGTTTCAAAATCGGCCTTTCGATTCCGCTTTGGGAAAATAGAAACACGGTTAAACAAGCAAAAGCACAAGCCGAATATACGGTTACCAATATCTTAGCCAATCAACAGACCCTGAAAGCTACCCTCCGGGAACTATACCTGCAAGCCGAAGCTTTGGCAAACTCCCGGAATGAATATGCAGAGGCTCTTTCCAGCCAACGGACCGACGAATTACTCAATAAGGCTCTCGAAACCGGGCAGATATCCATGATCGATTATTTTGTAGAGATTACTCTGCTTTACGATAGTATGCAAAACTATTTGGATGTAGAAAAAGAATATCAGAATGCAGTGGCCCAACTATTACAATATCAATTGTAAATTGTCACGATTCGGCCTTTTCAGCGTTCAGTGCTTCAAGTGTCTGTTCCATTTCGGCCGTTTCGGTGCGCGGCTCAAGGCGATGCAGGCAGTCGAGGCATTCGATGCAGTGCTTGCGCTTGTCCTGCGGCCAGAGGACGCTGAGCTCCGGCACGTTGATCGCCTGTTTTTCAAGCAAGAGCCTTATTTTCCAGGTGATGTAAAGCGTAATACCATTCCACCACGGGGAGCCCATTTTGCGTCCGACATCAAGCGCTTTGCTCAGCCGCGCGGCGGCGGAGACGTACTGACCGTCCTCCACGTCGAACAGCGCGAGGTACGACAGCGCGATCGGCATCTGGCTGTATTCGTGGAAGGACTGATAGAGCTCCTCGGCGTACGAGAGCAACTCGCGCGCGACCTCCTTTTCGCCGCTCTGATAGGCGGCGACGCCGTAGTCGGTGTAGATGATGGCCGCGCCGGGGTACGAGCCGCGGCGCTGGTTGAAGAGGATGGCCTTGTCGTAGTATTCGAGTGCCTTGTCGAAGTTGCGCTCAAGGCGGTACGTTTCGGCAATATAGTTGTACGCGCCCGCGATGCTGATGACATAGCGGCCCTCGCCGTCCGCGTCGAGTGATTCAAAAAAGCTGATGGAGCGGTCGAGCCAACTGCGGCACTTGTCGTATTCGCCGATCATCAGGTACATGAGGCCCTGTAGGCGCAGGAACTTACCCCAGTCCGGCGTATTTTCCAAACGCGATTTATACTGCATGCCAAGGCGCAGATGCTCACGCATGATGGGAAGATCATAAGTCTGGATGGCATAGTAGATGAACTGCAAATGCGCGTTCGCGGCCATCTGCCAGTCGCCCGCGGTGGTACTGCTCTTGAGGAGCTGGCCGACAACGGGGAGGCCCGCGTCGTATTCGCCGCCGTGGATGTAGTAGCGGCTTTCGACGTACAAGAGCTGACGCTCGAGCTGGTCGAGCTCCTTGGCGTTTGCGCCGAACTGCGTGGAGCGCAGCGAGGCAAGCTCGCGCTCAAGGATCTGAAAGTAGCCGGTCAGACCATCCTCCTTGACTGTCAGCGCGTCCGAGCCGTCGGTCAGGATCGGCATGAGCTCATAGCACATACCGGCAAATGCGTCAAGGGAAAGCACTTTATACTTGAAGGCTTTGAAGGTATCGCCGCCTGCGGTGAAGTGCTGCACGAGCTGGTCGTAGAGGTCGGTCGAACCGTCGCTGCCGAGCTGCGCCTCCAGATATTGCGCGGCGCGCAGATGCAGGATGCGGCGCGCGGACTCGGACTGGCGCTGCGAGAGCATCGCCTTCACGCGCTCGTGCGTGAACGAATAGCCGAGCACCTTGCCGCGCGTGGATTCGGTGAGCAGATTTTTCTGCTTGAGCTGGTCGCAGAGGTACAGAAGCTCCAGCGGCGTTTTTGTCAGAAGAGAGGTGAGAATGTCGAACGGCGCCCAGTCGCGGAAGACCGAGATGACGTCGAGTACCTGCAATTCATCGGACGAAAGGCCCGCGAGGCGCATCTGGATGATGCTGTCCGCGCTGGCAGGGATGTTTTTGAGCCCATTCGACTCGTGCATCGAGTCGAGCAGCTGCACGAGGAAGAGGCCATTGCCCTCCGTGCTCTGGTAGAGGTTGTCGATCTCCTTTTGCGAGTAGCGGCCCGGGGCGTAGAAGTTGACGAAGCGCGTTGTCTCCTCCTGCGAAAAGGCGTCGATATTGTACACGTCGAGCAGCTTGTCGCGCACGGCGTTGTTGAGCACCTGCTGGGCGTAGGGCTGCAAAATGTCGCGGCTCGTGCAGATGATCGTGATGTTCGTGCTGCGCAGGCGGTGCAGCAGCATCGAAAGGAGGTCGGCGCTGTTGTTATCGATCCAGTGGATGTCCTCCAAAATGAGCAGCACCGGCACCTTTTTGGCGACCGTCGACAAAATGAGCAGCGTGCTCTCAAGCGCGGCGAGATAATCTGCGCCCGCGGGATAGTCGCTCGAAATGCCGGAGAAATTGTGCTGGCATTCAACGGACAAGCAGGGGAAGAGGCCCGCGGCGGTCTTAATGTAAACATCCGGAATATGGATATTTTCGGATTCGAATTTCGGGATGAGCTGGAGCATGATCGTGTTCCACGGGGCGAGCACGGTGTTCATCTCGGACTGGTAGCACGAGGCCTGGCAGATCGCCCAGCCGGAAAAATCGTACTGGTGCAGGATGTAGTTGATGAGGTATGTCTTGCCGACGCCCGTCTTGCCCTGAATCAGCGCGCAGATCTTGTCGCTTTCAAGGCGCGAGCCGTTGCACAGCGATACGAGCTTGTGCAGCACCGCGTCCTTGCCGATGAGCTGCTGGTCGCTGCCGACCTCGAGCTTGTAGGTCGAGGTGTTCCACGCGTCGACGATCTGATAGTAGAGCGCGGAGGTCTCCTTGAGCGGTGAGATGCTGAATTCGTCGGAAAGGTTCTTGCAGAGCGTATGGTAAAGGCCAAGTGCTTTACGGAATTTCTTCTGGTCGCGGTAGACCTGCATGAGCGTGGAGAACGCGCTTTCCTCCAGCGGATCGATGGCGATGTACTCCGTGCCGTATTTTTCGGCAACGTCGAGCTTACCGGCGTAATAAGCCTCCTTTTCCGCCGCCAAAAGCTGGTGAAGGTACTGTGACTGATAGAGATTGCGCTGATCGCTCAGCCATGCGTCAAACGCGGAGGAGTGGGAGACATTGAAGTCCTTCAGAAATTCCCCGTGATAGGCGCTGAGCATGTCGCCGCGCTCAAAATCGTAGACATCGCAGGAGATCTCAACGTCGGCGGAGAATTCAACGATCGAGCGCTGGCCGGGGACGAAGGGATCGAAGGCAAACGCCTTGCGGATGGTGTAGATCGCGTGGCGTAGATTTTTGAGCGCTGTGGCGGAATCGGTATCCTCGTAGAGCAGGCCGATGAGCTCGCTGCGGGTGGTTTTGCGCTTGAGGATCAAATAGTACAAAAGAGCGTCGGCTTTTTTATAGGGGAGCGTGATCTCCCGCCCGTCGACGGAAACGGCGGGCGTACCGAACAGTTTTGCGTTTAACTCAGGCATGTCAAGGCCTCCCAACAGAAATAACACGTTAGTGCAGTAAACAAAGGTAGTATACTCAAACCGTTGAAAAATAGCAAGTACTTCGACGAAAATACGATATTCTAAGCGAAAAATAACGCTATGGTCGAATACCTCAACGCTAATTCAACGCGCGTATGATATAAAGGCAGCATCAAAATAGTACGGGTCTGCCTTTTGCTGCCCGTTTAGTTTAGGAGGCATCCATTTGAATTACGTTGGAACAGCGCGTCCAATCCACGACGCCAAGGGCAAGGCCACGGGGTATAGCAAATACGCCGGCGACATTTCACTGCCCAATATGGCGTATCTCTGCATGCTCCACAGCAAGATCCCGCACGGCTATGTCAAGGCGGTCCACGCGGAAAAGGCGCTGGCGCTTCCGGGGGTTTATGGCGTTTATCACTGCCTGAACACGAGCGAGCGCAAGTATAACCGCTACCGCTCGAACTTCGACCAGTCATACTTACCGAACGAAGAATGTGCGTTCAACGATTACGTGCGCTTTGTGGGCGACAAGATTGGCGTGGTCGCGGCCTGCGACCAGGAAACAGCGGAGAGAGCCGCGCGTCTTGTCGAAGTCGAGTATGAAGAGCTTCCGTTTTCCATCGGCTTTGATGATACGCTCGCGGGCAAGAACTGCCTGGAGGGCGAAACACCCGTCCGAGACGAATACACGCTGGAGGTCGGCAAAAAGCAGGAGAGCACCGAAGGGCTCATTGAGGTGTGCAGCACGATGGAGCTGCCGCGCCTGCATCACGCCACGATGGAGACGCACGCCTGCATTGCCGACTATGACCCCTATAGCGACATGCTGACCGTCTACTGCCCGAACCAGGCCGTGCACGGCATTCGTACCGTGCTCGCGGACTATTTGGAGATGCCGGAGAGCCATGTACGCGTCGTTAAGGCGACGATGGGCGGCTCGTTCGGTGCCAAGCAGGAGTGGTTTTTAGAGCCCGTCACGGCGCTCGTCGCCAAAAAACTCTGCCGCCCCGTCAAGCTCGTCTATTCCCGCGGCGAGGCGATGACCGACACGATCGTGCGCGGCGCGATGCGCATGAGCGCGCGCGGCTACTACACGCCCGACGGCGAGATGAAGGAAATTTACTGCGATGTGACGCTCGACGCGGGCGCTTACATCGGCAACGCGGGCGACTATGTCCGCGCGCTGGCCGGTAAGCCGACGCGCTGCTACCGCATTCCATACATGCACTATCATGGACAGGTCATCAGCTCGAATTCGCCGGTCTCCGGCGCGTTCCGCAGCTGGTCGGCGGCAGAAGAGGCGCTGATGATGGAGCGCCAGCTCGACGCCGCGGCGGAAAAGCTCGGCATGGACCGCCTTGCGATTCGCCTCAAGAATGTGGCGCGCAGCGGGGAAGAGGACAAGAAACTCCACCTGTCGCTCGAAGACATCCGCATCGGCGATGCGATCACACTCGGCAGCGAAAAGTTCGGCTGGGACAAGCTGAAAGCTGAGGACGCGGCGTTCAACGCCTCTCAGCAGCGCTACCGCAGGGGCGTCGGCATCGGGATCGGCGGTCACGGCAATACATACTTCCCGCGCTTCAATGACTACGGCGAGGGCAGCATCAGATTAAATGCCGACGGCTCGATGCAGGCGAATTTCACCCTGCACGACCACGGCTGCGGCACGGTGACGGCGATGCGCATGATCGCCGCCGAGGTGCTGAAAGTGCCCGAGGATAAGATTTACATGACCGAGGGCGACACCGCGGTCACGCCCATCGACTACGGCTGCTTTGCCAGCCGCACGACCTATGTGGTCGGCCGCGCCGTGCAGGATGCGGCGAACGCCCTGAGAAAGAAGATGCTGCACGCGGCATCGGAGCTTTTAGACGTTCCCGAGGATGAGCTGTTCTTAAACGACAGCCATATTCTTCGCGTGGGGCAGGACGAGCCGCTTCTTTCGTTTGCAGAGCTTGCCAAAAAGAGTATGCACACCCACGCCGGCAACCTGACGGCCTACGCGAGCTATTCGAACGTGACGAACCCCGGCGTGACGGGCGCGCACTTTGCCCATGTCGAGGTCGACACCTGGACAGGCTTTACGAAGGTGCTCGACTATCTCGCCGTGCACGATATCGGTCAGGCCATCAACCCCGGCCTCTGCGAGGCGCAGATCCAGGGCGCGGTGCAGATGGGCTGCGGCGCTGCGCTGCGCGAAAAGATGACCATGCAGAAGGACGGCCGCTGCACGGAGAGTTTGTCCAAATATCATCTGTTCCTTGCAAACGACCTGCCGAACATCCGCGTGGAGCTTTTGCAGGACGGACGCTCGAAGGAGGGCCCGTTCGGCGCGAAATCCATCGGCGAGGTCTGCTATGTGCCGGTCGCTCCGGCGGTGTGCGGCGCGGTGAACGACGCGCTGCACGCGAACCTCTCGGTGCTGCCGTATGATCCCGACTGCATTCTCAAATATCTGGCGGAGGTGAGAGAGAACCATGACGCTTAATTTTATTGTAAACGGAAAGCCCGTCACGCTCGAGACCGAGCCTGACCGCCGCCTGCTCGACATCCTGCGCGAGGAGCTGCACCTCACGGGTACGAAGGAAGGCTGCGCGGAGGGCGAATGCGGCGCGTGCACGGTGCTGCTCGACGGCGAAGCCGTCCACTCCTGCCTGACCGCCGCCATCCAGCTCGAAGGCCGCGAGGTGACGACGATCGAAGGCCTTGCCGAAATGGGTGCTCTCGACATCATCCAGACCTGCTTTGTCGAAGAGCTTGCCATCCAGTGCGGCTACTGCACGCCTGGCATGATCATGTCTGCCGAGGCGCTGCTGCGCAAAAATCCTGACCCGACGGAAGATGAAATTCGTCTGGCGCTCTCCGGCAATATCTGCCGGTGCAGCGGCTATGTCCAGATCGTGCGCGCGGTCAAGCGCGCCGCGAAGGAGAGGAGGGAAGCGCAGTGCAGAGCTTAACGCCCAAAACGCTTGCCGAGCTCGCGCAGGCGCTTTCCGCCGCCACGGAAAAGGCGAAGATCATCGCAGGCGGCACAGACTTTATCATCAAGGAGCGCGCGGGCAAGTTCGCGCCCGACCTTTTGATCTACCCCGGCTTCATTCCTGAGCTGAACACCATCACGAAAGAAAACGGTGTACTGCGCATCGGCGCGGCCGTGCCGATGAACGGCATCACCGCCGCACTCAAGGACGACAAGGCGTTCTGCGCCATCGCGGACGCGGCGTCCGACGTCGGCTCGCCGCAGATCCGCGCCAAGGGCACGATGGCGGGCAACCTCTGCAACGCTTCGCCCGCGGGCGACATGCTTCCGGTCTCGTGGCTGTATGATGCGCAGCTTGAGCTGATGAACGCGGACGGAACGGCGAGTGTAACGCCGGTGAACGGCTTTATCACCGGCCCGCAGAAGACGATCTTGCGGCCGAATCAGGCCGTCACGGCCATTCTGATCGACTTGAAGCAGTTTGAGGGCTTTGTCAGCGCGTTCCATAAGATCGGTTCGCGCGAGCGCGTGTCCATCTCCCGCGAGGGACTGGCCGCCGCTGTTAAGCTGGACGAAAACGGCAGGGTCGAACAGGCGAGACTGTCGCTCGGCGCGGTCGGCGGCACGCCAATCCGCGTGACGGACGCAGAGGAGTATATGCGCGGCCGCGTGCTCGATGAAAAGCTCGTCGAAGAGATCACGCCGATGGTCGCCGAGACCATCCACAACAACTGCCGCCCGGCAAACCGCCTCTATAAGACTGAGGCCGCCCGCGGCCTGACGGCGGATACCTTCGCCAAGCTGATGAGCCGCCTGTAACGCGAAAAACAGCATAGAAAAAGGACGCATCCGGTCGGATGCGTCCTTTTTCATTTGCGATTGTATGTTACGCGCGCTCAGCCTCTTCGATGACCTTGAGCAGCGAGCCGTCCTTGATGACCTGATAGGACTTTTCAATGTCGATGCTGAGGTTGCGGTCGGCATCGTAGTAGGGGACGGTCTTGCGGTAAGCGTCCTTGAGAGGGCCGGTGACCTTGCCGAGCTTGAGCAGGTTGTCAGCGCGCTGGTCGCGGCGCATTTCGACGGCCTGAGCGGCGTGCATCAGCTCCATGCCGAGCATGTAGCGCAGGTTGTCGACGATGCGGAGAGAACGCATACCGGCAAGCGGCAGGTTGCTGGCATGATCCTCGATGCCGTTGGCGAAGGAAGTGATGTCGAGCGTCGTCGTGTTGGCGAGCCAGCGGTTCTCGGCGTCGAGCGCGGCGAAGGTCTTCTGTATCGTGGAGAACGCGATGGTCTTGACCTCGTGCGGGGTCAGGAAGCGGTTGAGCCCCGTGAAGCCAGGGTCGACGATCTTGTAGAGGCGGTTCGTAATGGCGTGGGACATGTGGCACAGCGCCGCGGCCAGCATGTCGACGCCGAGAGAGAGGGTCGTTACCTCAAAGTTCGGGCTGACGGATGTGGTTCCCTCCTCATAGAGGATGCAGGGATTATCGTCCGTGCGGTTGATCTGGAGCTCGAGGATATTCTTGACGTACTCAAGAGAATCGTAGACAGAGCCGTTGATGGCCGCGCCGCAGCGGAAGGAGAGGGGGTCCTGCAGCGCGCGCTTGGAATCGGGATGCTCGAGATAGCTGCCTTCGAGGAAATTGCGGCACTCTGCGGCGCAGTGGATCTGACCGGGCAGGCCACGCACCTCATTCACGCGCTCGCCGAGCGGCTGGAGGCCGCCGTTGAGACCTTCGAGGTGCAGGCAGTAGATGGCGTCGCTTAGCTTGATGAGCTCTTCGACCTCCTTGACGAGCAGGACTACCATGGATTCACCCTGCGCGTTCGAGGAGACGATGGAAAGGCCGTCCTTCGGGCCGAGGATCGCGGGCTCGATGCCCTCGGCGCGCATGGCGTCGATCGCGGGAATGATCTCGCCGTGATATTCGACCTCGCCCTGACCGATCATGGCCTGACCGATCATGCTCATCGTGCTCACGTCGCCCTCGCCGACGGCGCCGCGGCGCATGGCGCGGGGATGGATGCCGCGATTTAAGAACTCCTCATACATTTTAAGAATGTTCGAGGCGATACCCGTGCGGCCGCAGAGGGCGGTGTTGAGGCGGATGCACATCATCGCGCGCACTTCTTCGACGCTGGCAAACGGCGCAACGCCGAGGGAGTGGCTGTTGATGAGGTTGCGGTTGTACTGCTCGAAAAAGTCCTGGCTGAATTCGCGGTCCTTGTTCCAGCCCACGCCGTGGTTCAGGCCGTAGACGGGCTTGCCGTCAGCCGCCATGTCAAAAAGCACCTGGCGGGATTTGTCGACGAGGGGGATGACCTCAGGGTCGATCTGCACGGGGCGGCGGTCATAAACGACGGAGTAAAGATCCTCCAGCGTCAGGTCTTTTCCGTTTAAGATCAGAGTTTCGCTCATTTTGTAAAAACCTCCTTGCGGTAAATAAAACAAATTGTTGTCACTTTGATTGTTTATATTATAATAGTGAGCCGTCAAAACAGCGTTGAAAATTATGAAAGAAAAAAATTTACCCCGTTCAAACGATTCAACGTTTTTCCAACTTTACTGTGCTATAGTGTCGTCATCGCGGGAAAGGCAGCGGATTTTGCGGTAAGGAAGACGCAGAAGATGTGTATCCCGTATCAAAACCTTGCGGAGAGACGGCAGATCACTCCGCAGCGAAACAACAGGAGGAGAAAATGCTTACACTGATTGACAATATTACAATTGTCCTGTGCGTGGTCGGCATCTTCGCCATCAGCGTCTTCATGAGCAAGAAGAACACTGATATGGAAGCCTACTATCACGCAAACAAGGCTCTGCCTTGGTCTCTCGCGGTCGGTACGATCGCTGCATCCTGGTACGGCGGCAACGGTACGATCGGTACGGTCGGCTATGTTACCACCATGGGCCTTTCCGCATTCTTTATCTGGTCCATCGGCGCGCACCTTGTGCGTTTCCCGCTGGCTCTGTGGGTTGCTCCCCGCATTTCCGTCAAGGTCAACTCCACGATGACCGAGCTGCTCGACCGTTTCTACGGCCGCATTGCTTCCTTTATCGGCGCGATCGTCCTGCTGGCGACCTGCCTCTCCATCTCTGAGATCGGCGCCTGCGGCTATGTCGGCGTTGCTGCGTGGAACATGAACAAGTTCCTCGCCGCGGCCATCGTCATTGCCATTTCCATCGGCCTTTCCTGCGTTGGCGGCCTGCTCGGCGTCGCCATCACTGATATGATCTTCTTCTTCCTGATGATCGTATCTGTCGCTTTTGTCTTCCCCAGTGCGTTCTACGGCGTGGGCGGCTTCGCTGCTCTCGACGAGATCTTCAGCACGGTTGATCCCTCGATGATGACCCCGTTCGGCGGCATCCCTCTGGGCCGTGCCATCGTGCTGATCCTCATCTGCATCAACGTCTATAAGGACCCCGCGTTCTATCAGCGCTTCACCGCTTCCAACGGTCCCAAGACCGGTAAGCGCGCGATGCTGACCTGCTTCTCCATCTGGCTGAGCATGGACGTTTGCCTGATGTTCACCGCTATCGTCATCCGCGCGATGGATCCCGCGCTGACCGTCCAGCCCGAGGTTGCTTACATGCAGCTCGTTCTCAGCGGTCTGCCTCCCGTTGGCCGCGGCCTGTTCGTCTTCGCGATGCTCGGTGCCATCATCTCCACGATGGATACCTACTATCTGGTCGGCGGCGAGATCGTGTCCAACGATATCATCGGCGTCCTGCGAAAAAAGCCCCTTACCGACAAGCAGTCCATCTTCATTTCCCGTATTGCCTGCGTGGTGTTCGGTGTGATCGGCCTGAGCGTTGCGTTCAAGTTCAAGCTGGTCTATGATGCGATGATCCTTGTCACGAGTCTCTCCATGTCTGCGCTGTTCGTTCCCATGATGGCTGCCATCATGTACGATGGCAAGAAGACCAACATGTCCGGCCTCTGCTCCATGATCGTTGGTATCCTCTCTTGGCTCTGGTTTGACTTTAATCCCCTCAGCATTGAAGCCCTCGGCGGTAACGTCGATCCGATGCTCGTGTCTCTGCCTATTTCTTTCGTAGCGTTCCTCATTGGCAACCAGTTCGGTAAGGTTCTCAACACCGGATTTGCCAAGCCAGACGGTGTGAACATTGAGAAGGGCATGATCATGACCTCCTCCGGCCCCGTCAGCGAGGAAGAGTACAAGAAGGAGATCAAAGTCGAGTGGCTCGGCATCGACGGCGCTCTGTGCCTTGTCTATGTGGCGCTGGCCGCGTTCTACAGCTTCGGCATCATCAACCGTATCGACTGGATCATCGGTTGGGTCGCCCCGCTGGTTGCCGGTATCTCCACCACCGCAATCTTCCTGCGCTATCTGTATCAGGTCTTCACCTTCGGTAAGACTCCCGCTCAGAAGAAGTAATTCAAATGCTCCAAGAGAAGGCAGACCTTTCCGGGTTTGCCTTCTCTTGCTCTATCGTTCGCTGATCTGGCGGGCGATAGGGCAGGTCATTCCCTTAAAAGCGGGCCGAAAGCGGCTCCTTTAAAAATTTTTATTGATAGCGTTGAAAGATAAACGCAAATTAAACGATGACGTGTTATACTGCCATCATCACAACGGAGGCGCAGAAGTTCCTCCCTCCGGGATTTAAGAGGTGCAATATGTCTGAAGTAGATCACATCAAAAACGTCACCATCGTCGGCATCGGCACGCAGGGGTCGATGATCGCTTTCCGCAACGCGCTCTACGGCAAGAACGTGACCGGCTACAGCCGCACGCAGCCGTCGATCGACACCTGCAAGAATAAGATCGACAAGTGGCTCGCTCACTTCATCGAAGAGGGGAAGCTGACAAAGGACGAGGCCGACGCTGTCCGCGACCGCATCCATTACGCGACGACGCTCGAAGAGGCCTGCAAGGACGCTGACCTCGTCGTTGAGAACGTGCCGGAGAAGATCGAAGTCAAGCAGGCGGTCTTCAAGCAGCTCGACGAGGTCTGCCCGAAGCACTGCTATCTGAACTCGAACACCTCCTCGCTCCTGATGAGCGATATCTATAAGGATGTGAGCGACGAGCGCAAGGCCATGACTTTCTCCGTCGACCACGACGACCCCATCCGCAACAGCTATCTGGAGATGATGTGGAACCCCAGCACGTCTGAGGAGACGAAGAAGGCCGCTATCGCGCACTATCACACCCTCGGCTTTGAGCCCGTCATCACCGAGCGTGAGATCAAGGGCTACTCCATCAACCGCGTGTGGCGCGCTGTCAAGCGCGAGTGCCTGTACCTGTGGGCCAACGGCTATGTCACCGATGTCGCCGAGTTCGACCGCGGCTGGATGACCGAGTGGCACAGCAACATCGGCCCGTTCAAGCTGATGGACCTCATTGGCCTTCAGACCATCTACAACATCGAAAATTCCTACTACGCCGCCAGCGGCGATGAGCGCGACAAGCCGCCCGCAAAGCTCAAGGAAATGATCGACGCGGGCCACCTCGGCATGAAGACCGGCCAGGGCTTCTACTCCGGCTACGACACCGAGGCCGGTAACCTGGACGTCGGCAAGAAGTAAGCAGGGGAGAGGTCCATGAAACTCACGGATCACCAGCAGAAAATGCTGGACGGCGCGTTCGGCAAGGGTAAGGCCATGGCCATGCAGATCCAGATCGGCGTGGGCAAGTGCTTCGACGCAGAGCGCCTGGTTCCCGTCAGCCGCGCGCACGTATCCCTCAGCGCACAGGAGGCCGACATCTGGTTTGCGGGCAAGCTCCTGGACGCGGGGGCTTTCTGCGCCATCGCGCCGACTGTCAACCCCGGCTATTCCGTCGACTATTTTCGTTCTCGGCTGACTGATGCCGCCGTCGAAAACATGCGAAAGACCGAGCGTATCTACCGCGGCCTCGGCGCACGTTTGACGTACTGCTGCACGCCGTATCTTGCCGATAACGTCCCGTCGTATGGCGAGATCATCGCCTTTTCCGAGACGAGCGCTACGATCTATGCCAACGCTGTTCTCGGCGCGCGCACGAACCGCGAGAGCGCGGCCAGCGCCCTCTGCGCTGCCGTGACAGGCTACGCGCCCGAATACGGGATGCTTCTGAGCGAGAATCGCTTCGCTGACATCGCCGTCCGCGTGGACGCGAAGATGGAGTCGGACTTTGACTACGCCGTCCTCGGCCTTTGCGGAAAGAAGATCGGCAAGGGTATTCCGGCGTTCCTTGGCCTTCCCGAGAAGATCAGCACCGAGGCGCTCATCGCGCTCGGCGCGGAGCTGAACGTTTCGGGCAGCTACGACCTCTACCACATTCCAAATGTCACGGCAGAGGCCGCGCACGGGTTCGACCTTTTTGGCGGCAAAGCGCCGAAAAGGGAGGTCACCATCACACAGTCTGACTTGGAGCAGACGCTTGAGGCGTTCTCTCCCTCGGCGGACGGCAGCATCGAATACTGCATTCTTGGCTGCCCGCACTACACGTATGCGCAGATCGAAGAAGTCGAGCGACTGCTCGGCGGCGAGAAGGCGAAGGCCGACATCCATATCCTGACGTCCGCCGCCATCAAGCGCGAGGCGAAAGAAAGCGGCCTCGAGGACCGGCTTCTGGACCTTGGCGCGGACCTGATTGCCGACACCTGCGTGGACGAGGCATGCTGCTGGGGCTATCTTGCCGGAAAGCCCGGCGTGACGGATTCGCCCAAGGGCGCATACTATATGGAAACGGCGGGTATCCGCATGGCCGTGCGTGACACGGCCATCTGCATCCGCTGGGCAAAGCAGGGGAGGGTGTGCTGATGAAAAAGACATTTTCCTGCCGCCAGATCGCCGCGGGCAAGGTGAGAGGCGAGGTGCTCACCTGCACCGACCAGATCCTCTTTTACCACACCGACCCGAAGACCGGCGTCGTGACCGAAGTCGGCCACGCGCTCGAGGGCGTGAGCGTCAAGGATAAGATTCTCGTCTTTCCGGGCGGAAAGGGAAGCTCCGTTGTTCAAATGGACGGACTCTACAAGCTGGAACTGAATGGTGCGGCACCGCTCGGATTTATTGTACAAGAACCGGACACCGTGCTCGTCTCCACGGCTATCATCATGGAGATCCCGATGGTCGACCGCGTGGAGGACGAATTTTACAATGCAGTAAAAACCGGAGATCAAATCGAGATCAACGCCAGTGAAGAACTGGCCGCGGTCACGATGCTTAAACATAACGACTGAATGAAAATTACGAAAGGACAAGCAGTATGGACACTTTGATTTTGAACGGCCACGACCTGACCTTGCAGGACGTCTATGACGTCGCCTACGACGGCCGCAAGGTTGAGATCGCAGCCGATGCCTACGCGCGCCTCGCCAAGGGCCGCGAGATCATGCAGGAGCTCTCCAAGGGTGGCAAGGCCATTTACGGCTTCAACCGCGGCGTCGGCCAGAACAAGGACGTCACCATCGACGAGGACTTCATGGAGACGCAGAACCGCATGATGCTGCGCTCCCACTCCCTCGGCCTTCCGCCGTTCAACACGGACGAGGAAGTGCGCGCGATGATGGTCATCCGCCTGAACAACATGCTCATCGGCGCATCCTGCGCGTCCGATGACCTGGCAAACAGCTACCGCGATTTTCTGAACCACGGCATCACGCCGCGCATCCCGCGCCGCGGCGCCGTCGGCGAGGCAGACATCACCACCATTACCCACATCGGCCTTGCCTTCATCGGCGAGGAGGACGTCAACTACATGGGCAAGGTCGTGAGCGCCAAGGAAGCTATGGAGAAGGAGGGTCTCAAGCCCCTGCATCTCCAGCTCAAGGACACGCACACCATCATGCTCTCCAACAGCCAGGGCGAGGGCACCGCGGCCATCCTTGTCCACGAGGTCGAGAATCTCGTCAAGATGTCCGACCGCATCTTCTGCCTCGATTATGAAGGCCTCAACGGCAACATCGAGCCGATGCGCGAGGACGTGAACGAGCTGCGCGGCCTGCCCGGCCAGATCCGCTGCGCCGCCCGCTGCCGCGAGGATCTTGAGGGCAGCTACCTTTACAGCGACAACCGTCCCGAGCACGCGCTGCAGGACCCGCTGACTTTCCGCGGCGGCTTTATCATCACGGGCGCGGTCGAGGATGCGCTAGACTACGTTAAGAAGTTCCTGAGCATCCAGATCAACTCCCCCTCGGACAACCCCTGCATCATGCTCGACAAGAAGGACGTCTTTGTCAACTCGAACTTCGAGACGACGTCGCTCGTCATCGGCGTCGAGATGCTGGCTATCGCGCTGGCGCACCTGTCCCGCGCGGTCAACTACCGTCTGATCCGCATGTGCATGCCCGAGTTCACACACCTGCCGCGCTTCCTTGCTCCGCGCAACGGCAGCGCCCACGGCTATGACGAGGTGCAGAACGTGCTCTCCTGCCTCGACGCGGAGAACCGCTATCTCACGACCCCGTCGTCCGTCGACTTCTATCCCATGCAGGGCTCCATTGAGGACCACGCGAGCAATCTGCCGCTGGCTGTGACCAAGTGCCGCCAGATGGTCGACAACCTGCGTTACCTCGTCGGTATGGAGGCGCTGTTCGCCTCTCAGGCCGTCGATCTGCGTAAGAGCGACGATAACGGCGACTACGTCCACCTTGGCAAGGGCACGCAGAAGGCCTACGATGTGCTGCGAGCCGTCGTTCCCGAGATGAAGAGCAACCGCAGTGTCTATGACGACATCAACAAGGCCTATCAGCTCGTGCTGGAAGAGAAGTTCCTCGCCGACGGCGAATAAAAACTTAATGCCATAGAACTTTCACCATACCGGGATCGGCAGACCTTCCGCATTGAGAAAGCTGTGAACCGACGTCGCAGTCGCGACCAAAACATTCGAAGAGTTGAGAATACTTCTCTTCGCCGGAGAGGTACTGGTAGAGATCGCATTCCACTTTATCGAGAACCACGCAGCGCGGCGAGTAAACAGGCAAAACAGAACGGTATTCATAAAAAGGTCGCTGATTTGCCATGAAGAAGACGTTGATGTAAGTCACCTTATATGCTATGCTTATCAGTGAGAAGTCGTTGGCAAACCGTGAGTTGTGAAGGTGAGAACAAATGAAGTATTTAGTTTTATTAGCAGGCTGTGGCCTCGGTGATGGTTCATGTATAGAAGAAGTAATTCTGACGTATGTAGCGCTTGATAAATATGGGTGTGATTACACTCCTGTCGCAGAAGATGTTTCCATTCAGTCTGTTAACCACTTGACAGAAGAGATGGCAGAAAAGCGGAATATCCTTATAGAAGCAGCCCGCATCGGTAGGGGACGCATTAAAGATATTCATGAGGTTGATTTTGCAGAATACGATGCATTGATCATACCCGGTGGAATTGGTTTATTGAACAATTATAGAGACTCCAATGTGATAAAAACGTGCGTCACACATTTTATTAGCGAAAAGAAACCTGTCGCTGCCATGTGTGCGGGAATCGACTTTCTCCGCCGCTTCTATGGAAGTAATCTATTGGCACGTGAGATAGAAGAACTAACTGCTGAAAAATTCTGTTTTGATGCTGAAAACAATGTTTATTACACGCCCGCTTTCAGAAAAACCAACAGTAGCTATACGACACTATTAGGTATCGATTCTATGATTTATGCGTTGAAACAGGCACAAACATTACGATGAAGTCTGTTTTGTAGGTTTAATTATTGAACAGAATAACTTACATTCTGCCCGCTGACTATGCCGTATGTGTGAAAGTCAGCGGGTTATTTGGTACCGCAGCAGATAAACACACATGGCGCGAAGAACGATGCTTTCCGCGCCATGCATATGCTTGGGCTTTGGGTGAATGACACGTCATCAGTGGGGGGACGATTTCCCCCCTTGTTCACCGAGCGCCGCAGGCCGGCGTATAGGTCACGAGGCTTGCGCAATCGCTGACCCCATCCCACAGGACGGCGCGAATCGATTTTTCATCGTGAGGGTCGAGAAATTGATGATATCCATTCGGGATGCAGCTTAGGAAATTCGCATGCGTTCCGTCCCATTTCAACAGCGTGAAATACAACTGATGCTGTTCGCCATCGGGCTGCGCGAAGACGATACCATCCTGAATGATGGCCGCGGCTGCGGAATACCAGACCAAATCTTGATTGAGCGGGATTTCCGTCCATTTCAGCGTGTTTTCATCCAAATCAACGGAGCAGAGAAGCCATTGCAGGCCGTCGTCTTCGCGGGTAAAAAGGCTGTACACCTTCTGATCCCGGATTCCGGCGAAGCCCTTCAATTCCAGACCGTCACCTGCGTTGCCTTCGATGAAGCGCAGATTGCCCTGCTGATCCATCGCTTGGAAGGCCACAAGATCATCCCCAACCGTTGCGCAGATCAGGAAATCGCTTATCTGCGCAAAGACGGGAAAACCGTTTGGGATATCAATCGTTGTAGATTTGCCGGTCTGTTTGCAGAGAATCTTCGCCCGAGCGTTCGTATAGAATTCTCTCACGGTATACAGCGGAAAATCGTGGATGCGCTGACGCATATCGTCCGCGACGCGGACGGTCTTCTTCCTGCGCACCGTTCCGTCCCAAGTTAAGATCACCTCGCGATACGCCGTCTGTTCTCTGGTTTCATAGGCGTCGAGCGTTATTTCGGAGTCGCTGACAAAAAGATCGACAGCCGAACCGTATCCGGAATCCAGCGCGTATTCGCTGACAACGTATTGCCATGTTTCATTTCCGCATGGCGAAAAGAGCGAAAGCCGGCATTGCCATGCATCGGTTTCCTCTGTGTTATAGAGAACCAGCAGGGAACCGTCGGGCGCGTCGATCACCTGAGAGATGGAGCTGGGCGCGCATTGAAACCGGAGCGCGACGGCGCTTTGCGCCACCGAAAACCCGTCGGAAAGAGAAGCGGAGACATCTTTTGGAGAATCGCTTGGGGTTTCCGCAGACGCGCAGACCGCAGGACAGAGCAGCACGACGAGCAGCGTCAGGCATTTTCGAAATTTTAGGAAGCATCTTTTTTCCATGGCGTGTTGAGCGCTCGTTGTCTTTTTCAAGCGATTCCTCCTCAAAGGGTCACATGGCGATTCCTGTGTTCAGGTCGATGGTGATGAGCTGATCGTTCTCCAAATCCCGCAGAGGCAGCGTATGGCTTGTCCAATCAATTTCAGCGGTCGGGAGCGACAACGCATAGCAGCATAGCTGCGCCTGCTCGTCGTATGCCGTATGGAGGACGAAGGCGTCCGGATGGGCGGATTTGCGGCGGTGCGCCGCTTTTTGGAACCGTTCCGATATATAAAACGATAACAGGCGTTCATTTCTTCCCGAAATTGGGAAAATAGAGGGGAAAATGTTCCGATTGAGACATATTGCATTCCGTTTAGATACGATTTATAATATAATCAAAAAATAAAGAACGGACGGGATAAAAATGGAAACGAAGAATGTGCAAAAACAAAAGGAAAAGTATTTTTCGGGAAAAATCGACCGAAACCTGTTCCTAATCTGCTTGGTCATCATTTTAATCTGCATTACGATCATCGCAGGCATGCTTGTTCAAACGAAAAAGAATAAGATGGAGAGCCGAACGGTTGCCTTTGGGCTTAGAGATATCGGCGAGCTGGTTACGCAGGCAGGGTATTTTACGAATGTGCAAAAGCAAAATGAAGATCAAAAACTCTTTGGCATGAGCGTTCCGTTCACGACGAGCCAATATATTTTCAGTTATGACGGCGTTGTAAAAGCCGGATTGGACTTTTCGAAGATAGAAGTTCAGATCGACGATGCAAATAAACTTGCTACGGTCAAACTGCCAAAAATAGAAATTTTCGATATCAGCATTGACAACGAAAGCCTCAAAATCTATGATGAAAGCCAAAGCATCTTTACGCCGCTCCATATTACGGATCTCAATGACGCGCAAAAACAGCTCAAAGAAGAGGTGCGGCAGACGGCTATTGACAATGGAATCCTGGAGGGGGCGGCTCGAAACGCTAAAGTGCTGATTAGCAGCTTTTTATCCGGAACGCTTGAATTGAAAAATTATACGATTGAATTTGAAGAACTGGAAGGAGAATGACCCCAATGAAACGCTTTTTGATGGTTCTGGCGGTTATTGTGTGTGCAATAGCGCTTTTCTATTTGGCTCTCTTAATCAAGGCATGGCTCTAAAATTTCCCAAATCAGCATGAAAACCGACGCGCGTTTCGTTTAATCACCGAAAGGAGTGACGAGAATGAAACGCGCGCTTTTTTGTGTATGGATGGTTCTGGCTTTGGGCTGGTGTACGGCATGGGCGGAGACGGATTGGCCGCCGATGACGGCGGAGGTGGATGACGAGCGTTTCTCCATCGTGGAGGAGGGTGAAACCCGTCTCCTGCGCTATGAAAGGAAGCAGGGAGACACGTGGGCGACGATTTGGGAGAACGACGCGATTTTGCCGGACGGGGAACTGGGGTGGATTTACATCGACAGTTTTCCCGGCGGCGGCGAATGGGTAACGAAATGGTTTATTCGAAAGGTGGGGCCGCAGGTTTCCGTTTACGCCAGTTGGAGGCGGGAGGCGGAATATGAGGATTTCGCTGTGGGCTTAGAAAAACAGCAAAGCGGAACATGGGATGTTGTGTTCTATGAAAACCGTCAGATGGAGCTGTGTGCGTGGCTGTTTGAGGATAAAGTGCTCTTCTGTTTTCCAAGCGATATCGCGAAGGGCGTTTGCGAAGAAGCGCCGAATCGCGACGCGGCGGCGTTTGACCCGGAGGCGATGAGGACGATGGAGGCGCGGATTGTTCCCTATATCGAGCCGGAGGAGATCGGAGGGCCGAGCGAAGAGGTCGGCCTCTGACGTGGGCTTGACGTGCGCGGCTGACAGCGCTATGATAGGGGTATTCTGATACGGGAGGCACACCAATGATTAGCAAAACCTATCCGCTGGGCAGCTTTGAACGGTATAAATACGTCGTCATCATGTCCCGCATGGACGGCGGGTTTCTGCTCAGCCGCCATAAGCAGCGAACGACATGGGAGTTTCAGGGCGGCCATATCGAGCCGGGCGAAACGCCGATGCAGGCCGCGCGGCGCGAGCTCTTTGAGGAATCGGGCGCGACGGCGTTTGACATCGCTCCGCTTTGCGATTACTGGGCGGGCAGTGAGGACGGGCAGAGCGGCGCGTGCGGCGTCGTCTTTATCGTGGACATCCACAGGCTCGGTGCTCTGCCGGAGAGCGAAATGGCCGAAACCAGACGCTTTGAGCGTCTGCCGGAGAACATGACATATCCCGAAATCACCGCGGCGATTATGGCGCATTGGGCAAAAAGATAAGGCTGTCGGCGGGAAGCGGCGCATGCGTCGTCTTCCGGCCGGACAGCCTTTTGAATTATAAGCCGCTCTCGAACGCTTCGAAGAACTCCGGGCAACTCCAGCCGCCGCAGGCGCTGACGGTATCGCCGGAAACGCCGAGCTGCAGCTTGAGGCCGTTGGTGAGCGTGGCGGTCAGCGTCTGCTTCTTTGCGGACATATCCGCCGATTTGAGCGTCGCGTGGTCGAGCAGCGTGGCAACGGCGTCGTTCGCCGCGTCGCCGGTCAGTGTGCCGACGCCGGAAAGCGTCAGCTCGGCGACCTGCCCGCGGACGGAGAAGGTATCCTCCAACCCCAGACCGCCCGGCCCCTTGCCCGCGTAACTCACCCGCTGGAACAGGCGCATGTTTCCGCCGACCTCGCAGGCGACCGCCGTGTTCGCATCCAAGCCGGATACGGCGTAGATCGTCTGCCCCGCCTCGGCGACGTTGGAGAGGCCGCCCGCCATCGCGTCGTCATCCGCAAGGGCGGGCTCAAAGTGGTGTACACCCCGCTCAACGGTGCGGGGAACAAGCCTGTTACTACTGTTTTGAAGCGGTGTGGGCTTGCCGATT
>ERZ773192.965-NODE-965-length-32341-cov-45.894350_pt1 | contig 32341 bp, 37 predicted proteins | sample MGYA00581010_ERZ773192 | MGnify/ENA primary metagenome ERZ773192 (study PRJEB29015, sample SAMEA2737741) | human gut metagenome | biome: human gut; feature: human-associated habitat; material: faeces | place: China | collected 2012 ...
ACATATAATGGCAGCAGATACATAACTGAACAACTTGATTCCATATTATCCCAGACTATGTATGTTGATGAGATAATTATCTGTGATGATAAATCTTCTGATGACACTGTTAAAATTATAAATCAATATATAAAAGAAGACCATTTAAAAGATGTATTAGTGCGAACTAACCATTTCTATCAATCTGAAAAGTGTGGAATTGATATAAATCTCGAATTTGTATTAGCAACCAAAGATAAGAATGGAACCACACTACCAGAACCTGGAGTAGAAAGAGTGCCATTTAATGAGCTTCCTATTGATTGCGAAAAGTTTATGAGAGATAATACAGGAAAATATACATCTTTACTATGGGAACCCAATGAATACATTAACATAATGGTATATCCTTTTACGGATTCGCAGATTTTAGGCATATCTACATTTCCATATAGTTTAAAGGACTTTTTTTTAGAAGGGACTCAACAAGTATCAGCTTCGTGGATCACTTTAGAGAATTTGAGTTTCCCATATTGTATATCGATCAATAGTTCATATATTTATGAGCAAAGTACAGATGAAAGAATTAATCAAAACGATGCTGCAATAACATTAGCACACGAACTCGGACACTATTTAGGATTACGTCATGTATTCTCAGAAGGAGGGACCACTTCAATGTGTACCGATACTGATTATTGCAAAGATACTCCCAGTTATAACCGTAGTGAGTATGAACAATGGCTTAACAATTTGGATAAACAGAATAAATATCAATTAAAAGATTTAGCTAAACGATATAGCTGTGAAAAAGGAGAATATGAAGCACACAACATTATGGACTATGCATATTGCTTTTATAATGAAATAACTTTAGAACAACGAAAAAGAATACGCCATATCTTAAACTATAGCCCACTGATTCCAGGTCCCAAAGAAAGCAGAATAGATACCAGAGGCGTACAAGACAGATTGAATTTGCCAATATGTATAATGAAATAACATAATCAGGTAAAACATTTGGAGCCAAGAAAATGATTGTAATATATCCTTTGTCAACAATGATTTTATCAATAGACAAATCCCCACAAAGTAAGTTGGTTTGTTCCACAAGATCATGTTTGGAAACATTATCTGTTTGAGAAAACACATCTTTTGTGAGTTTCTTACTTAGTCGAGTTTTCATTTTATCCAATTCCTCAGATTTAAGAATAGATAGCCATTTATCTATTTCTGTCTGTGGATTATCTGAAGAGTATGCAAGTTCTATATTTACTTTTGCTCCTGACAAATCAAACTCAAAAACCTTATTAGAGGAAAATTTTTGCTCAGAAGATTCTTTTTTGCAATCCACAGATTGTAAGATATTATCTAATACTTCTGGGCTTGGCGCTATAAAAGTTAGTTCCTCAGTGAAACCATTTTCTACAACAAAAGAGGATAGATCTGTATTCAAGAGAAGGGCAGAGAACAGATAATAATCTTCTCTTATCCAAGTCGAAAATAACTCTCGTACTTTTATAAAATTATATCTTTTACATGAAATCTTATTTTTTGATTTTTTTGAAATCCAAACAGCAAGTCTTATTAACAGAAGCTTGGAAGAGCTATCCAGAAAGGGATTTCCGTCATTATAGTAAACTGGAGGATCAAATAAATGTTTATCAGTATTCTTAATTAAATAAACATTCTTATCACCGGCTCCAAATGAAAACATTATGCCATTCTCTCGGACAGATAAATCCATGAAACCTTCAAGCTGCAAATTATGAAGTATCATAATATTTTGCTCGCTATGCAATGTGCTAATATCCATTGGTATGGAAATTATTTGTAATAATGTGTGACAATATTTGATAAAATCATTTGCTTCCATATATTGTTTTTTAATTGTTCATAATGGTTTAGCGGGGAACGCTGTCAAGCGTTATCACGCTTTGTTACCGATATTTTTACTTATTTTGATTTATAAAATTTCGATGAAGAAATGAGATAAAGCTATTTACTCGCCTTCTCTGATAAACTATAATTACCATTGTTCATATTTTCTTCTACTTACTATTTTACCGTTTTTTATTTCCTCAAACCTTTCTTCAAGCAATGGGATAAAAACAACAGCATCAAAATCAAGAAAGCGTTCTTTATATTTCAAGATAACATCTTTGAAATATAGGAATATATCATCACAAAGTGCCTTTCTTGTTTCAATTTCGGACAAGTTATCATATTTGTCAATTGTGAACATTTGGTCTATTATAAGTTTATCATCTTTTTTAAGGTATCTGTAAAATGATTTTAAGTTGCCACCTTCTATATTTTCAGAAAGGAAAAATCTAAGAATTGCGTCAATTGCAATATGACTATATTGAGGATCAAGAGTAGTTAGTTTGGTCGAATTTGATTCTTGCCAATCAAAATCGTTTAAGCCATCTATAATTTCATCTAAAATCTTTTGATTCTTAAATGCTGTTTCAGGTGTTCTACCTCCTTGCGATTGATATGTAATTCTTAAAAATAGTCCCATAATGAAATTAATTTATTTTGTTATTATCGGTAATGGTTTGGAAAGGAACACCATTCAGGGGTTAACTTTCCTTGTTATCTATATTCTTTATTGAATCAGGATGAAACTTCAGAAGCATAAGCCTTGAAATTTGTTCCTTATCTTGCCAATACTCTTCATCTATTTTCGATAACTCATCATCATCTGATTGGGTAAGATATTCAGGTAAGTCCCATAATTCTTCAAGACGTTCATCATCTTCAAACTTTTCAATGATAGAATAAGCTTTCAATAAAAGCTCCTTGGTATTAATAGCTCCTATTTGTTCTAAACCTTCAACCGCAAGTAAATAAGCATCATAACCCCAATTACAGAAAAATTGAACAAAACCACCATTATACATCTCCAATTCCAACCAATATAGAGATGCTATCATCCTATCATCATGTTCCATTTCTTGATAGTCGGGCTTAACTAAATCCAACTTATACCCGAGCTGAGAAAAACTCTGTTCCCAAATTTCTTCTAAATCGTTCATCATTTTTGCCTCCTATTTATTATAGATAATGGTTAGAAAGGGGCATCGTCAGATGCTATCTTTCGTTGTTAGCAACCGATTTATAATAACTTTTCAATTTATCGTTATTAGGAATATTCCCAATATGCCACAAATGGATTTATGACATTATTACCTTCAATTCTTCCATAAACATATATACAGCCAGCCATGAAAACGGAAATATCCTTTATGCAGATTTCGTTGATTTGAAAAATAAAACTATTTCCATCTTTAGTCACTTTACTATCATTATCTAACCCCCATTGAATAGGCATTACGTTACCACCAAATTTGATTGCGCAATCTTTTTCTGGCATATCTTTTTCTATACTCATCTCGTATATTGAGTAAATTTCATCTATTTCGGGATGTTTATATCTATCACTCTTGCTTTGACTACTTAATTCATGTTCAAACAACAACAATTTGCAATCGGGATATGTATTATATTCCAAAGCAACATCAAATTCCGGAGTGAAAATTGATATTTGCTTGTTTGGGTTTAAGGGGTTTTGAAATGTCAGATAAAAATAGAAATTTTCATTATTCAATATATTCTTATCATCAAAGTACGTTGGAGCATTTCCACCAACCCAACTAAAACATTCTTTTTGGTATTCACAAATGCCGTAGTATATTGCGTTTTCTCTTGTTTTAAGTATTCTTTCTATTTCCATAATAACGATAATGATTTGATTGTTGCTAATGGTTTGGTGAGGAACAGCGTTCAGCTGTTATCTCGACCTTGTTATCAATATATTGTTATTAAATGGAATAATATTCACATAGAGATTATCTCTTTTTAGTGGATTTCTTACCAAACTTCATGAGCAGTTCTTTATAAGCCTGTGAGTATTTTTCTCCCCATACCATTTTGAAACATCTTCCTCGAGATTTGACTTTAGCATTTGAAAAATATTCAAATGCTTTCTGATATTCTTTCCTTTCAAAATAAACGATTCCGACAAAATAATCTTTTTGGCCAGAGTCAAAACGTCCACTTTCTACATAATTATATTTATCAAAAATATTTCCCCAATATTGGGCGCTTTCAAAATCATTTAATGTAATATAAATGACAACAATATCTAATAACACATGAAAAGCTAATTCTTGCGATAACTTAGGTTCCTCTAATTCATCCCAAATTTTTTTATCAATAGATAAAACTTTTTCGTAATCCTTATTTTTATAGTATGGACTAATTTCATTTGCCCATAAAATGATTGGATTATTTGGTGATAATTTATTTTCCATAATACTAAGAGAATTATATTATTGATAATTTGTTTATAAATGCACCTTTAGGTGTAGGATATTTCGATAACCGACACCCGGTAGGTGTGTTTCCTAATCTCTAATAGCTGCACCCTATGAATCATCCAGTGAATCAAGCGGATTAGGTATGCTTGACTTGTGTGCGCTCGTCACATGAAGATAGATTGAGGTAGTCTTGATGTCATTATGACCCAGCAGTTCCTGTATGGTTCTCAGGTCTGTTCCTTGCTCCAGCAGCTCGCTCCGCCGTAATCCGGCTGAGTATATCAATGAAATCATGCAGCGGTGCTTCCGGTTCGACAGGCACGCGAGGATACGGGCCACCTCATTACGGCTCAGCACTTCGGGCAGTGACTTGTATTCCTTCGCGCGGGTAATGCCGCCATAGTATTGACGCTGTCCGCCCTTTACCTGCTCGTAGTAGAACTTGATGGCGTTGATGCGCATGTTCTGCTGCGATACCGATATTTTCTTTTCGTTTACAAGATAGAGGATATATTTGTTGATGTCAGCCACTTTCAGGCGGTCGATGTTGCGGCCTTTATGGTATTCCATAAAGTCGCTGAAATAGGCACGATAGGTTTTTATGGTCGATGGGCTGTACCGTTTCCGCTCCAGTAATTCAAGATAGCCCTCCGGCAGTGTGTATTCCCTTTTGGGTTTGGGATGCCTTACATAAACCCTGCTGTAGTCAATATAGGCGTGCGGGGAGTAGCGGTCGTAGAAATCCGGCAAGCTGAATCTATCTGCATTTACACGAGCTGTGCCGCCATTATCAATCAGAACAATACGATCTTTTGCCAGCAAATCGGCAATTTTTTGACTGTCCGCATAATCTATTCTTATGCAGGAACTGCAGTCCTTTTTCTCAGGATAAAGAACTATTTGTACATGCTGCCGATATTTCTGGTTCATATCTTTGGGTCTTGCTTCATTTTCCCCAAAGATAAGAGGAAAAAAACAAATTTGAGCAACTGTTCAAATTTATTTTTGTTAATCTTGCAAAAAGCGGAAATCAGGCCTTCAGCATTGAGTATAGATAGTCGAACTTCTCTTTTAATGTATTCACATTCAATCCGTCAAAAAAAGATTCCTCATATGACATTCCCAGAAATATTTGACGGAATAATGCGGCTGTTTTCTCCACATCCGTATCCTTCTTTATCTCTCCACTGTCGATTGCATGCTGTATCACTCTCTTCCACATTTCATATTCCTGACGGAAGATACCTTCCATCTTTTCCCTGACTCCGGGATAATACATTCTTACTTGGAAAAGAAAATGAAAATAGTGAAAATTGGGGCAACATTCATTTACTTCCTCTCCGCTGCTTATAACCAGCTCTTTGATGTTTTCCATCGCTTTCTTTACCCCATCAACATACTGCATGATGAACTCGGCAAGTGAATCAGCAGGTTTTGCGAATTTATTTGAGGGACTCTGGAGTTTAATAACATATTTATCTGCAACGGCAATAAACAGATCCAGCTTATGTGGAAAATAATAAGTTACGCCTGTTCTCACTGTTCCACAAGCATTTGATAACATTTTAAGGCTTGCCTTCTCATAATTCATTCTCAGAAATACCCTGAATGCCTTGTCTATCACTTCTTCCCGGTTGCTGATTATCATGTTCTATAGATATTTTTGATTTGTTTTTCAGTAAGTTTATAGCACTATGCCAAGATAGTCATTTATTCGGTATATATCAATATTATCAGATGATTTGTCTGCATGTGGATTTTCCCCATATTGGAATTATGCAGAAAAAGCAGAAAGATCGCTATGCGTAAAACTAGATAACCATCTTGGCAACCGTTATCCCGCAATATTGGCGCTCTCTATCCCATTTTCCAGGGAGCCGCAAACCTCAACAGTGTGTCCCCAGAACATATCGTCATCATTATAATAGGCTGTAAAACTCCCATCATAGGAAATGGACAATTCCGACATGGTGATGCGATGGGCAAAAGCTTCCTCGGTAACAGGTTCGGCTTTCTTTTTCTCATCATCATCTGCCTGCCATTCATTGGCCAGCCCGGTCAGTTCCTTTGCCGCAAATTCCCGCATGGTCTTGTCCCAACTTTTGCTGTCTGCCATGAATCTCCGGGCAAGGCTACGGGCTGTATCCCAGGTTTCCTCATTCTCCATGTCTATTTCCAAGGCAAGGGGAACTTCCTCTCCATTCCACAAGATTTCAACATTCAGCTGCTCGAAATCACGATTCAGTTCCAATGTTCCAAGGTCTTCATCCTCGATGCTAACGGGCTTCTGGTATTCCTCCCATACTGCCTCCAGTTGGGTACAAGATACGAAAGGCTCCAGCACAGCTATAACTGCCCAGCTGTTGAACTGTTCCGGAGAGGTATGTTCAGGCACATATCCATCCAGCATTCTGCGTACCTTCAGACAACATATCTGCCCTTGCTGGAAACGTCCCCAGCCCTTTTCGCTGTTGCGTTCCTCCGCGGTAACAGGCCACTCCAGCCGACCTTCTTTGATGCTGACCTTGCCAGTGTTACAGGACACCATACCCAATGTAATGGCGGTCATATTCCAGAACTCGCCGTTAACACCCTTATTGTAACCTGCCCCAATGCACTTACGAATCAGGACAATCACTTCCTGCTCATCTTGAGCATACTTCTGATAAAATTCCTCAAACATTTTCGTATTCTATTGATTTTTGTTTTTATGCAAGTTCCGCATCCAGAATCTGGATCTGTTTCCCTTTCGCATTCACATAGTAAAGTGCAATATAGTCGATACCATCCCGTTTGACCTGCTCCCAGGGCATCCGTTCTCCACTGATCAGTTTCACGGTATCCGTCTCGTCCATATCGAAGTAATCTTTTTCATCCTCATAGTCAATATTGTAGCCCAGTTCCAGCACCAGCTTGGAGGCAGGTATCTCATACTGCTTGAGGGGACGGCGCTCCAGTTGGGCTGGATCGTGCTCATCGCAGAACATATTATCATAGCCATGTTGCCCGCCGTCGAAGATGACGAATTCCTCGCCGCTCTCCGGGTCACGGGCTACCACCAGTCCGGGAGCCTCGTCACTATCTATGATATAGGATTGGGATTCTCCTTCCACCGTGAACAAATCTCCGTAATACCAAACCTCCAGCAATTCTTTACCGTTGGCAGAGCAGAGGGTGACAGTGGGCAGACGCTTTTTTTTCCATTCCTTGACATGGCCCTCCAGCCAGGTTGGAATTTGGAGAGATGAAGTCCGTTTCTTCTTTTTTCGTGGCGATGTCTGTGCTTCGTTCCACGGCTCCATATCCAGACTTATGATCCATCCGCTATAATCGCTGTACTTCATTGTAGTGTGCGCCCGGATATAGTCTTCACCCCATAGAGCCACATCAGCCTTGCTATACCAGGTAGTCTCCGTTACGCCATCCTCATTGGTAACATCACAGCAGAGATAATCTTCCGCTTTCCCGTTTCTCAATGATACCATATGAAGGATTGTGACATCTTCTTGGGTGATTTCTCGAAATTTCAACTGTAATGCCATATAGTTTCCTGTTATTCAAACTCGCCCTCAATCATTCCATTAAGATATTTTCCGGGGTTCGCGATAAAATCATCCCACTTGGCTAACGGATGGAACTCCTCGTGCTCAACGTCCAGATACCATAGCTTTTTATCTTTGGGACTCCACAACAGCATATAGCCACTGTAGTTATCCATCTTAACCATGATAGAGAGCAGTTTTTTCCGCTTCCAGGTCATCTCCTGCACATCCATGAAGGAGTAAAGTTCTGCCCATTTCACCAGTTCCCGCTCCGGAAATTCCAGACGAAGCGGTCCGGTCTTCAGGTATTCAACAAGATTGGAAGGCAGCTTATAAGGTTTCAGCTGACGTACCTTTTCCTGTTCGTTGTGCCAGTCCTCCGGTTCCAGAGCTTTCAAATAGGCGGCCATTTCCAGGTTTTTGTTCTGCACTGCCACTGTATATGGCCGGTCGCCATATTTATCCGGGATGGTGATGTCTGCACCATGCTCCACAAGCCAGCGCACCATGGAAAAATCATTGTGCCGTGCAGCCTCGGTAACAGGAGTGGAAGCATAAGGAAATACCATGTCCGGCTTGTGGTAGTTGATGTCCGTACCTTTTTGAACCAGATACTCCGCCAGCAGCTGATTCCCGTGGCTTGCCATACTGCGCAGGGCTTCACCGCCGTATTGTTTCAAATCCATGTTCAGTCTGTCCAAAATGGGAAGCACGTCAGGATCATGACGATCCGCCAGGTGCAGAAACAGACGGCATATATCCCTTTGCTCTGCAGGGATTCTGGCACCGGCATCTGTCAAAAAGGAAAACAGGTTCAGGTCTTGACTGCGCAGGGAACCGTAAAGCAGTTCTTCCGGCTTATAGGTCAAGTCCGCTCCGAATTCGATCAGCAGCTGCACCATGTCCATCCGTTTTTCCAGCACAGCCAATTCCAGTGGGGAGGCTTCTTCATCCCGCGGCCAGTCGTCAAAATTTACCTGATAATGTTGTAGCTCGTTGGGAGAGTATCCTGCATGAAGCAGTGATTTCAGTTTGTCGATGTCGCCGTTGCGGATGGCCTCCATCATAGGAGGCACATTTGAATAGACTATGTTACTCATATGAATTATCTGTTTTTACTATTGAAAGATTTCCTCATACCGCTCTCTCAGTTCCTTCGGAGCCGCCTTGATGGCCTTGCTGCCTCCGTTTTCGGAGGACGGGCCCCAGATAGCCCAGAGCAGGCACTGCCAGGCGATGGCCCGTAATTTCGGATCTTCGTTTTCTTCCGGCAGGAGATAAGCGGAGAAGTGGCTCTTTACTGCCAGCAGCGCATCCAGGCTTTCCGCATTGGCAATCAGGCTGTGGAATTCCTTGGCAGGCTCCAGCCACTGCATAGACAATGCGCCCCGCACCAATACCCCCAGCGTCCATGGTTGAAACCCAAACTTCCGGATCAAGGCATGAAGGAATTTCCCTTGCAGGGAGGAGTGCTCGTCATCGCAGAGATCCAGATACTCCGTCACCAGCGGTGCCCACGGTTCTCCCTCCAGCCCCAGGGCAAACACGGCGAAGGTGCCGGGCATCGCACAGGCTTCCTCTGAGAGGTTTTGGTACCACTCAAATTCCCGCATAGCCAGACGAGCGTATCGCGCCATAGCCGGATGCAGATTGGGGTGTTGCACAGCACAGGCAAAGAGCTGATTGACGCCCTTTTTGGGCAGACCGGGAATGGGCAGATAGAGTTTTTCCTTCCCACGGAACTCCACCGAGTAACTGCGGGGAAATCCCTCCTGCTCCAACACCGCACACAGGTAATCCAGAATTTCAGCATAGCACTCCTCCGTGGAGTCCCTGGCGGTGATGCGGATGGTAGCAAACACATCATTGGCCGATGCGGTGAAATGCTCCGTCTTACGCCGCTGGATGTCCTTTGGCAATTTGCCGCTGCCAGCTGTTTTCAGCTGCTTCACCATATCCGGGCGAAGCTGGGAAACCAGATCAAGGTAGTGTTCGGTTATAATCGTATTATCGCTGGCCCCATACACCGTATAACAGACCGCCACATAGCAAGTAAAGCGCAGCAGATTCTCGTCCACATCCTCCGGCCGCAGCTCCGGCCATGCGGTACAGAGCGGGAAAGGCGAAAAGTAGTCCTCATTCTCTCCAATCTCAAAAAACCTCTCCTGCACCTGGTGTTTGATGTATTTTCCCAAGGTGTGGCCAATCTCCCTCCAGCCCACCAACCGCCGCAGGGCATCGCAGAATGTAACAGCTTCCTCATAGGGGAATCCCTTCAAAGGCAGTTTGGACAGATACCGCTCCAGGAGCTGGCTGGGAAGAAAGGGCGTTCCGCTTTGGTTCCGAACGACCACCGGATAGCCGGAATGGTTTTCTTTTGCAGTTCCATCCAACACATCCTGGATGCACTGATCGGCGTGTTCCAGCACTTCGGGGTTCGTATCTGGTTTCTGGATCAAATAATAACGACCTTGTACGCCGTCGCGTTTCGGCAAACTCATAGCAGGCCACCACTTCCTTCCAGGTTCTCCGTTATCGGAATAAAAATCTGTCGGTAAAGTTCCTTCAGTTCCTCCGAAGCTGCTTCCACCACTTTCTGACCACCCTTGGCGCTGGCTTTGCCCCAGATCACATAGCAGACCGTTTCCCATGCGTATTGCAGCACTTCCTCCGGGCTGGCTTCTGTTTCCTCAGCGGGTTCCTCGTCCTCGTCATCATCCTCGTCGGAGGAAAAACCGCTTGGAACGATCTCGGACAGGTGGATTTTTGCCTCCAGCAGAGCGCCCAGGCTTTCTGCATTTGCCATCCACGCGGTATAGTCCTTGGAATACTTCATGTTCTGCATGGACAGCACCCCACGGACAAATACAGGGACGGTATCGGCGGTAAATCCGAACTGTTTCACATACTCCCGGAGGAATTTTTCCTGTAAGTGGGAGTGCTCATCATCGCAGAGATCGAGATAATCCCATACCAGCTGCTGCCACTCTTGCCCCAGCATTCCCAGGGCGAACACGGCAAAACTTCCGGGGAGCGCGCACTGCTCATCGCTGAGATTGGTGTACTGCTCATATTGCCGCATGGCAAGCCGGGCGTACCGTTCCATCAGGGGGTGGAGGCCGGGGTACTGCACGGCACAGGCAAAGAGCTGGTTTACTCCCTTTTTGGGCAGTCCTGTGATGGGAAGATACCTCTTTTCCGGCCCTTTGAACTCCACCGCATAGCTGCGGGGAAAATCCTCCTGCTCCAGAAGCTCACACAGGTAGTTCAGTACTTCATGGCAGCACTCCTCCGTGCTGTTCCTGGCAGTAATACGGATCACAGCAAAGGCATCGTTGGCCGATGCGGTGAAGTGCTCTGTTTTCCGCTTTTGCAGGTTGAGCGGCAACCTGCCGGTCCCATGTTCTTTCAGCTTTTTCACCATATCCGGACGGACTTTCTCCACCAATCCAAAGAGGTAATTGGCGTCCAGATACTGAAAGTCCATACCATATACCTTATAGCTCACCGCCACATAGCAGGCGAAACGCAGCAGCGGCTCCGGGACCTGCCCTGCACGGATACCTGGTTTTAGGGAATACTCCCGATCCCAGAAGTGGTCATCTTCATTGCCTGTCACGATAAAATATTTCTCCTGTAGCTCCCGTTGCAGCATATCAAGTAGATGGTGGTCAATTTCACCCCACCGGCTCTGGCGGCGCAGGTTTTCGCTGAAGGCGATGGCCTTTTCCGCGTCAAGGGTCTCAGCCCGCTGCGCTTCGGTCCATGTCCGAAGCAGTTGCCACACCTCAAAGGGCGCGCCTTCGCTGCTGACCACTACCGGAGGCCAGAGAGAATCAAGCCGCGTGATTCTCCCGTCAATGGCATCCTGGATGCACTGGTCAAAGAGCGGTTGCAGTTCCACCTGCACCTCGGGCTTCATCCAGTAACAGCGCCCGTCCGCACTATTTCGTTTTGGTAAACTCATATCAGGCCACCTCTTTCCGAACAATAAAAAATGCCCTGCGCCGCACTGCCACAAGGGCAGACGAACGCAGGACATAAAAAGGCCGCGCAAATCTAAAGCCGGTTGCAAAAATCCGACTTGTTCTGGTCTTTGAATGTATTTGTTTGCTCTGTAATCCCACAGAACATGGAAGTTTATCTCTGTGCATCTCGCGTCACCTTATCGCTTCCTTTTTTGCTCGCTGCATTTCATCCAGCAGGGCGTTGATTTGAAATTCTACCATATCATCTGCTACTTCGGGAAACAGGAAAGGCATAGTATCAGGAATAGCTTTATAACTCATCATCATTGTTAAGGACAGATTACCAAATAACCGTGGATCAATGTTGTCCATCGGAACGCCAAAAATTGTAAGTAAGTTGCGATATAAATACAACTGGTCGTTACGAAACGCTTGAAAATTTTCGTTGGAAAGGCAGCGATATACTTGCTGTTCTTCCTCTATTGATAAGACTGCAAACCCAACTTTTTCTCCATAACAACAATTTTTCAAGAAGGTTTTGACGCTTTCTCTCCAACTGAGTTTGGGGTCATTCATCAGTTCTTGTGCATAGCGTAGCAATTTAGGCTGCTGATATCGAAGTGCCTGCATTACAAGTTCTTCTTTTGAAGAAAAAAAGCTGTAAAAGAAAGTTTTAGAAATTCCAACTTTTTCACAAAGAATAGCAATGCTACTATGAACAAGTCCCTGATTTACAATACTTTCAAGAACAGTTATCAGGAGAGCTTCTTTCACTTGTTCGCGTTCCTTATCTGAATAGGATTTTCGTGCCATCGTTCACTGCCACCCTTTCAATAAAATACAAAACAAGGAAATGGTATTTATATTATAAAAGGCAACCAAAAACGATGCAATAGTATATGTGAAAATTTTTTATGAACTAACTAAACCATTAACTTATTTCTGCTGTATCAGGATGGAGAAAAATTATACGAAGATTTTGTTTCAAAGCATAATTTACTGTTTGGCCTGTCCCAGATCGTAGTTTACGATTGTTATCATAGACTGCCAGCAAGAAATCTGCATGATCTACCATATAATAATTTCTCTTTTTATAATCGGATGTAGTTCCACTTTGTCCTATAACAATACATTTTGTGGCATTATGAATAATTATCTGCAACCGCTGTTTGCTCATTGCATCCCATTTCGAATCATGCCCTTCAAATGGAAGTGCAACAATTAACTCAATATCTTGATATCCCGGTTGTTCTTTGAGATATAAGAGTTGTTCGGCTGCCCACATATCTACCCCTAATGCACCTCCAACATAAAAGCGGAAAATACCTTCTTCATCATGCAAATGACAAAATGTTTTTAGCATTGCTTTTTTTATCTTTTTGCACAACGAATACCCTTCATTATACTTGAACTTAAATCGAGTTGGACGGTGCCCAGTAATGGCACAAGCGTATGTTTTTTCCAAAAACTTCACCCCACTTCAAATCTCACGCATACAAAAATGAAATAACGCAAATAAAACGGCGTAAATAGGCATATATTCAATATTATAACACATACTATGTTTATAATCCAGGCATTTCATCTGTTATCCTTGTATATAGCGAGGTGAGGATATGGATGAAGAATTTATCCGCAATCGGATCACCGAATTGCGTTTGAAAAAAGGCGCATCAGAATATCAAATGAGTTTGGCTTTAGGACAGAACCGGAGCTATATTCAGGGGATTTCATCCGGTCGATCTCTTCCGTCAATGGCTCAGTTCTTAAAAATTTGTGATTACTTTGAGATTACCCCTTTGCAGTTTTTTGATGCAGAAGCGGTCAATCCACAGTTAATCCGTAAAGCGATGGACGGAATGCGAAAACTCAAGGACGAAGATCTGATTATGCTAATTGGCTTTATTAACCGACTGCAATCCAAGGACTGACGGCGGGGGTTTCGACCCCTGGCCGTCTATTTTTGCAATTTTTGGATTAACTATTACTTTTTTCTTCATCCGTAAGTATCTGTTCACCTGTACGGTTCAAGGGGGTATAAAAATGGACTGCCCCCCAGTCCACATACGAATCGGGCGGCAGAATTGCCGCCCGATTTTGGTTTCAAAGCCATCTGCAAAGGAGTAGGAATCCGCTGTTGGCAAAGTGGCAGACTGTTCCCCAGGTGTGGGATCAGAGGCATTACAGGCATCCGCAGGGGCGCTTTCCGGCTGCACTGCCGGGGATTCATCAGACGCATCATCTTCCAGCACAGGGGCGTTTTCCGGCTCGTCAGGGCAGAGTAAGTCAGAGCATAAAGTATAGAGGTTGCTGGTCTGGCCGCCGTTCTTACGCTCGTCAAACCGGGCCTGTTTGACGATATATCCCGCCTTCACCAGCTCATCCAGCGCTCGCTTTACGGTGGACACCCCATAGCCACACTTGGCGGCTATGGTCTTGATAGAGGGGAAGCACTCGCCCTCTTTGTTGCAATGCAGAACCAGGACTTGCAGCACAAGCCGTGCTCTGGGCTTCAGTTCAGAAGAAAATGCCCGCTGCATATACTCAAACTTTGCCATATTCCAATCCTCCCAATCATGTCATACTGTTACAGTCGCTTTTCTCCTGCAATATACTTCTCCACAAGCGGCCGGTAGATCTGCCCATTGACCCGTTTCGCAAACAGGTCGTGGGATGCCGCCGCAATCTGCACATTTTCCCCAAAGAGTTCCATACAGTATTCCTGAATTTCCTGCGGCACACAGATCGCTACCGGGCGCACCTCCAATGAGCCGCACTCGGACAATGCCTTGTGGAACACCGGAATCTCATAGGGCAGGACACTCCCGCACAGGAGCCGGTGATCCGCGTCACGGAAAATAGAGGTGGGCGTCTGCATCACGCCGCAATCATAGATGATAAACTGATACGCCTTATCCGGCTCGTTGGTCAGGTAGCAGTCGATCCCATCAATGGTGTAATGCTCCCCATCCGGCGCCGCTTCGTAGATGTTCAGCAGGAGCTGCAGGTGGCGGTTCTGATTGACTTCGATATACGCCACCTCCGCACCTCTGGCCGCCAGCCAAGATGCCAGGTTAAAGGCCGTCACTGTCACGCCGCTCCTGCGCTGCGAACCGGCCACGGCAATACGGATATTCCGGGCGTTCCAGCGGTACGGAATAATCTCATCCGGCTCCGGTGCCTTCTCACGCTGAGTAGCTGGCTGTTCGTAGACGGGAGCCTTTACCACATACCGCTGCATCCCATCTTCGGAAAGCGCTTCTGTCAGCTCGTCCAGGGCGTCCTCCATCGTTTCACCCGTAACCAGATTCACAACGCCGATGGACAGTAGCCGTTGTACCTCGTCGTTCACATCCTCGTAGCCGGAGAGGATGACGATGATCCGGGCGGAGAACATCATCTGAAAGGATTGCAGGGCAAGGGTGAAATCATTGCCGCTTTCCTCGATACACGCCGCATCCACCACAAAGAATTTGGCGTTGGCATAATTGCGCATATCTTTGGTAACGAAACTTTTCAGGCTGAACCGGCCGACCAGCTTCTTGGCGGGCAGAGTCATATTCCGCACGGCGGGGTCGATCAGGTTGCTTTTCTGGTTACTCGTCAAGTACAACAGCATAGGATTCACCTCCCATATTTTCAGCACTGGTTTTGTCATCCGCCCCACCGGTCAGCAAGAGGACGATGCCCACCACTACGATCACGATGTAGATAAACAGTTCAATCAGCTTGTTTCGGTTATTCATATCGCACCCCTTTAGTAGATCGCCCACAAGGGACCGCCTGCTGCGGCGCCCTTTCTGGCCTCATCCAGAATGATTGATATATCCCATTCCTGTTCGCTTCGTTTTTTACTGGCAGGATCGGCCACCAGGATTTTTCCTTCAGAGGTCACTCCACGCAGCACCATAAAGTGACCGCTGGATGTGAAGTGGCCTTTTGACATAAGTGCCACAATCAATTTCCCGGATGCCAAAGCATCCACCACGGCCTGCGGGTCATCGGTGCTGATGCTTTCCCATTGAAGCCCAAAGCCCTCCGCAGCCCCCGGTATCAACGAGTGATAGGAACCGTTGCCGGAACACCAATAGCCATTCTGATACGCCCATTCTGCCATTGTGGGGGGATCAACAGTCTGGTCTGTCAGGCTGGATACCACAATCGCCATAGAGGTCGGGCCACATCCATAACCGCCGATATTATCGGTTCCATACGGAAGATCGGCCCAACGCTCATCCAACTGATTGTAGTAGACGACTTCGGTCACCCCATCCGTAAAGATGATGCCCTCATAGCTCTGACCACTACCATCTATATAGTCTTTCTCATAAATGCCGAGCTGCTGGTTGTAACCATATTGCTTCTGAAAATCCTCCACCACGTTTACCTCATCACCAATCAACCATTGGGACAGTACGGAAAAGGGGCTGGTAATGAGGTACAGGATGAAGGCAATTAAAAGCAAAAGCCCCAGAACCGGGGCCAGGATCATAAACAGGATTCTTTTCCGGCTCTCGGAGTCGGTAGCCGCCTGCACAGCTACCTTTGCCAGAATTTTTGCAGTCAACGGATCAACAGCCAAAAAATCACCTCCATAATCAGTCCGGTTCCATACCGGGGGCTTCCATCATCTGCTCCATTTGCAGATTGAACGCCTCCCGCCGTTTACCGGCGCTGTCGTCAATTTCAAACACCTTTTCTCCTTTGTCATTTTTCCGGACAGATACCATGTAGTCCCCATTGGCGATGAAGCAGGCCGTAAAGAGCGCCCGAATCGCCGGGGCAGGCATCCGCGAAATCTCAAAAGGAGTAGCAGCACACTTGCTGTTCCAGGAAAAGAGGTTGCGGGCGGCATCCGCCGTAATCTTCATCCAGTCATATTCAAACTCCTCTTTCCGCATCATCTTGGTAAAGTCGATTCCCTCCGGGCAGAGGTAACGATCCATCTTCTGAAAGAGAGCCGGATGGGAAGCCATCAGGAAAAGGGCGGCATGGTAGGAAGCGTCCAAATCACTGCCCCTCCAACGTATGGCAGCCATCTTGTTGACCAGGTATTCGTATCGTTCCGCATGATTCATCTGAAAACCTCCTGTGTGGAATAAGTAAGGCGACCGGGATTGCTCCCGGCCGCCACCGAATTACCGGCCGCCAGCCTTGCCCATATAGGAAAACTTGTAAGCCGGAATCTCAAAGTTTACATGAAGCCGCTTGGACCCAATGATAAAGAGCGCGTGTCCACGCCGCTTGCTCTCCAACAATTCCTGCTCCGCGTCCGTCAGGTTGTAGAGGTCTTTGGTTTCCTGAAGGTTTTTGCCGTCGCAGCCCATCAGGATTTTATAGCACGGAATATCCAAAAGGGCCTGCCCGTACATTTTGACCTCCGGGGCCAGGAAATCCACCACGGAATGAGAAATGATTGCCAGTCCAGCTTCATACTTTCTTGCCCGCTTCTCCACATTACGCAGGAACACCAGGGATTGCGGGACCTGCGGGTCAATCATCAGATATGCCTCGTCACATACCAGCAGGCAACGCTCATTCCGGTCGCGGCTCATTTCCTCCCAGCACCAGCTCAACAGGTTCAGATACTGCGTGCGTTTGACATTATCCGACGCATTTTGCAGGTCGTGGGTATCCAGGCAAATAAACCGGGAATTAGCCTCCAGCGTGGTGTGGCCGTTCCACAGAAAGCTGTCGCTGCCCGCTGCGGCGTCGTACAGCAGCATTGCCAGATCACGATATACCGGATTCTCCTTGTTGGCCTCCGCTTTCTTTTCCAGCAGGGCGTGAAGGTCGGACAGAATGGGAAAATCCGTGGCCTTGAGCTGCCGAATATCCGTTTCCCAGAAGATGCCGAACTGATTGTAGAGTTCAATGATCGTCTGCTTGAGGATTGCTTTCTGCATATCCGTCAGGCTGGGCAGATACAGGGAAAATTCAATCTCCAGTGTTTTCATGTGCAGCGCCATATCAGACATTCCGTTTCCTTCATCGGTATAGAGTTTGTCGGTTTCATCGTCATCGTCACGGGGCGCCGGTCTGATCTGCAAAAGGTTGGAGCGGCCGTTTTTTCCGCCGCCAGCATTGAGCCAGCTTCCGTTCAGGTTCCGGCACATATCCTTATATTCGGATTCCGGGTCGATGCACAGGATTTTCGTCCCCTTCATGTATTCCGAAAGCATGATGTGCTTCACAACGGTACTCTTGCCGATACCGGCCACACCCATAATCACGAAGCTACTATTGGTGCGGTCGTTTCCGCGCTCCCAGGTATCCAGAATCACCAGGCCGCCGTTGCTGTCCTTTGCAAAATAATAGCCCCGACCATCGTTGTAACCGGAGCTGGCAAACGGGAATCCGCCCACAAAGGTACTCATGGGAATAATACGGGACACAATGCTGTCCACCGTGGAGTTGGCCGGATAGGTGGGAGAAATGCTCTGGAACCCTTCCTTTTGGAGATTGGCGAGGGTGCGCACCTTGCACTTCTGGATGTTGAAGGCGCTCTCCACACGGCGGCAGACCTTTGTGAAGTTGACCTCATCCTGTGCAATCGGCATCACGGTCAGCGACATCATGGCAACCGTTTCGCCCTCTTGGTCGATCCGCTGCATGATTTTCTCGCCGTCCTCGGCGGCTTTCTCGGCGCGCTGCCGGGTCAGCGGGTCTTTGGCACTGTCAGCGGCGCCGCGCTGTTGGACAATGCTTTTGGAGATTGCGGAAATGAGCGAACCATTGTCAATGGGGGTAATCCCCACCGAAACAATGGTGCTGGGGATGTTGGTGATCTTGGAAAGCCACCCCATATCCACCTTCTGCGGATAGCGGACGGCGCCGTACACCTTACCCAGATTTTCACCGATGACCAAACTATTTCGCTTGATTTCCAGCCCCATCGGGGTAATGACATTTAGCAGCGCTTCATTGACGGGAAACGCTTCTTCTTTTTTCTTAGAACCTAACAATGATCCACCTCCAACTGTTGATTGCGGTAAGGCACCCCAATGTAGTCCAGCACAGCGCCGCACCCCAATTTATTGATGCAGTAATCATACTGCTGGGGATGCGTCACCTGCATAAGCTGAAATCGGTTCGGCTCATGCTCCAGATGAACGCCGTACATACAATACATACACCCCGATCTGGAAACACCGGTGGTTTTCAGAATCGGGGTGCCGTTCTTCTTGCGGCTTTCAACAATGTCCCCATAGATGGGGGCATAGGGAATGCCGGTCATTTTCAGATACCGCAAAATATCTTCTTCCAGCCAGAACGCAAGGGGCTGGCTGAGAGGCCGCTGGCGCTCGAAGCCGTTGCAGCCAAACTTGATCCAGGATTGCTCCCGCAGCTTGCTTTCGCAGGCCAGGACACCCGTAATCGGGTGCCGCCCGGACTGCCTTTCAAATTTGTTCAGCGGCGCTTTTTTCATGTGGTAACAACACCTTGCCGAAATCTTGAAGGGAGCGTCCAGAAGGTATTTGTAATTCTCGCAGTTGTAAATCGACTTCTTTCCGTTCTTGTCCAGCAGTTCTCCATTGAGTCGTGCCAGACGGTAAGGTTGTCCCTTTCTTGCGCCGTTGATAACATCCGAAACCTCTTTGGAGATGATCGGATAGCCGTACTTCTCAAGAATCTGAGTGAACGGATAGCGCGGGCGAAGCCAAATAACATTGTCCTTCGTTTTTACGAAATCGCGCAGTTCGGGGTATTCCAACCCCGTGTCAACATACACAGCAGGAATATCAGGGTAGACCCGCCGTGCCAGATCAAGCAGCACGGTGGAGTCTTTACCGCCCGAAAAGCTGATAAAGACCTGCCCATCGTACCGCATATACCATTCCATGATTCTCGTCTGCGTAACTCTGATTTTTCTTTCGAGGCTCCAACCCTGCATGATTTTCAAATCCTGCCGGGTGTGCTTCATACTTAGGCAACACCTACACTTTCCAAAATCGGGATCGCAGCATTGATGCCGGAATCCTCCAAATGCACATAGGCGGGGTTGTTGACCAGGTTGCACAGCCGGACAATATCCTGCTGCTCTAAAATCTCGGTCTGAATGCCGCTGTCCGAAAAATATCCGCCGAGCAGCTTGAGCTTCTGAAGCAGATCGCGCTCAACGCCATCGCTTACCCTATCCCAAATCTTGATGTAGAATTGCCGTTCCACAACCTCGCCGGAAAGAGCAAAGGCGCCCATTTCCACGATTTCCTGCTTCAGCAGTTCCTTTTGCTTCACATCGGAAGAAGAAGTGAGTGTGGCAGATAGCTCCGACAACAGCGGAGAAATATCTACCGGGCGGGATACAGCAAGAAGCTGAAACGGGTACTGTGCGCTGGACAGGATCACCGTAAGCTGCTTGGCAATCAGCCGCTTTTCGTTTTTGCTGAACAGTTCTGTGCTGATCGGGTAGATCTTCAGATACGCCAGAGCCAGATTGTCACGGGTATAGAGGAAGTTCCCCCGAATATCTTTCACATTCACAAACTCATTGGCGGTGATCTGGGCCAGTTCTTCCTTGTCCTTGTTCTTCGATTTTTTGTGTTTGGCCGACAACTTCAGAAAAATCAGCGTCCCACCGCCCAGCAGCGCACAGACGCAGATCATAATAATCGGCAAAAGCAATTTATCGACCTCGCTTTCTTTGCCATAAAAATAGGCCCTGCTTTTCAGCAGAGCCGTGTCTTATAGTTCCAAATCTTCTTCATCTTCGCTTTCTTCGCCGTACCCAAAATCCAACTCGTCCGATTCAAAAGAAAAGCTGTGGTCTGAGATGCAGTCCAGGGCATCGCTGGCGTCCAGCTCGTCAAAATGCTCTCGGAAGAAAGCCAAATCCTCCTCGTCAGCGCGCACGGTTTCGCCATCTCCATAGAGATAGGTCTGAATTTTCGCTTCGATGGTATCCCCCAGGGGCCATTCGGCAAGAACCTCAGAGATTTCATCACAGTCCAGCAGTTCATCCAGCCCATCAGGGCTACCGGGGACAAAATGCTCCGTCATCAGAGAGTGGGAGGCATCCAGAGTCACCACCGAAAACATTTTGCTCATCGGCTTGCCTCCATATCCTCTCCGGCTCCGGTGTCCATGTCCCATCCCTTGCCGAACATGAGGTTCATAAACTCTTTCATGTCGGCGGCGGACCGTACTTCAAAGGATACCGCTGCGGGGACCGGCTGCGGAAAATACTCCTGATACATGGCAATCTGTTCATCGGTCAAAGAAACGCCCCGTCCTTCCGGGGTATCGCAATAGAGGAAAAAAGTTCCGTGAAGGATATCCGGCCCGTACTGTCGGTTCTCCGGCAGACCTGTCAGTTTCCCGGACGCATTGCAGCAGAGAACCGTTTCGCAGGGCAGAGGAATACACTCAATGTCCCCGCCCACAAGTTCCTGCCGGTGTTCCAGAGAATCCTCCAGCATGGTCGTATAAGGCGCCCGCCCAGGTTCAAACACCATAATCCGAATCATTCTGTTGTCGTTCATATCCATTCTCCTTTTCTTTACGGATTGCCCGGTGCGATATGCCAATCATCATAGAGGGAGCCGCTGATCGTTACATCATCGGTGAGATTCATGGCAAGCATCCCCGCAGGCGTCCAAATATCCATCACATGAGTATTGACTGTGTAGCTCCCGTCCGGGAACCAAACCGGCGAAAAATGCACCCGCTGGTTATAGGTGCTGTAAATGTTTTTGGCAAACTGGAACCGCGCCGTTGTTCCGCTGGTGAGCCGCTCCAACAGCCGCCAGTAGGTTCCATAGCCAAACTCCGGGAAGTAGGATACGGCTGTCTGCCCGTAGGTATAGTGCGATAGCGGGGCAGAGGTGCTGACGGTTGCCGTTACAGTGTTTGTTACGCCATAGCCTGATTTCATCAAATCGCCCGAAGCGGTGGGAACCTTTTCGTCCGGCTCGATTCGGGTGGTGGCGGTCATGCTGGCCGAGTAATTGTCCCGGAAGTAATCATACCATCCATCGTCTACCCAATATCCTGTGTTTTTCCCTGTGCTGTGCCACACCCAATAGGGGTGCCATTTCGCCCACCAGACACTCCATGCTGCATAGGTCTTGGTTTCTCGGCTGGGAATGCTGCTGGCCGACCAGCTTCCCATTGTATCGGTGGCTTTCGGATCGGGCGGGTCGTTGCCGGAGAGATCTACCACCTTTGCGTGAATGGTGCTTTGGCTTAACGAACCTTTGTTAGTGCTGACATAGATGGTAATATCCTGCGGCTCCGACGGTGTATGCCACTTTACCCAGGCAATCTGACTATCTCCCGATGGAATCACAATATTGTTCATCCGGTAGGTGCTGCCGTTGATACTAAAGGATACCGTAGCAGGGCTATCAGGATTGATCTCCGATCCCGCATAAAGCGTTACCGGCGTGATGACATCTGTATCCACACGATACTCGTAGTCATAGTCGGTTGGCTCCGGCTGTTCGGGCGGGTCGGTAAACCATACAATACCCATACCCAGATAGGTGATAATAGTATCGTTGGAACAGGTCTTATTGGTAGCCCCTGTATAGGCCGGAAATCCCATATCCGCATATTCCAGGAACATAGCCAGCGGCAGGTTTTTATGGGTCAAACTCGTCATTGTCTTACGCAAGGACCCGCCTGCCTGATTATCATAGAGCGCGGCTTCATGGGCAGTCATGGCCATCATAATTCCGTTGTGCTTAAAATAGGCGATTGGCTCCAAAAACAGCTTGTACTGTCCGCCAATCAGTTCCTCGTATGCGATTCCGGTCTGCTGCGCCACCAGTTTTACCGCATACTCGGAGCAGAAGTATTTCTTGATTGCTTCAATGCTGGCATTCTGGCTGCCACTGCTGACGATCCTCGGCATAGGGGTTGCGGGGGTGTAGTAGTCGTAATTCCCCGTGGTAGGAGAAATACTTGCCCCATTTGCATATTGAATTTTACTGACTTTCCCAAAATGAATCTTGATAGATGGAGTTTTATTAGTCAGATCAAAAGAGGACGACACAGGCTGACCGGATTCTGCATCAACCACAGTAATTCGTACACCATCCATACCAGGGTTCCAGGAGTTCTGCGAGGTTCCTTGCCCCATATCGCCGCCACCGCCATCCACGTTTCCGCTTCCTCCGGTTTCTGCCAGGGCGCTCATAGGACAGATACACAACAGCAGCACAAATGTGAGCAGTATCACAAATATCCGCTTCAAAAACGCACCTCCAATCAAATTAGTTGAGAACAAAAAAAGAGTACGGTATCGCTACCGTACTCTCCGGGCTTGTTATCAGCCCATGTTGCCGACCTGTTTATTTATATCTCCATCAGAGTCAATGTTGTGCTGGACGGAGCCGCCGCCCTCGTCGGTGATCCAGCCAAAGCCCTCCAGATAGATGGAACCGCCCTGTGTGTCGCCGGTCTGGGGTTGGTTGCTGTCCGGCTCATGCACAATCGGCTCATCCTTTTCGCTGGCCGCCTGCTGTTCCTCCTGAGAAGGCGCCGGGGGCGGAGTGGTTTCGGGTTTCTTTTCACTGTCGGTCAGGTTAACGTCTACCTGATCTTCTTCCTCCACATTCAAAACAGCATCGGTCTGGTTCTGGCTGTCAGTCGCTTCGGGTTTAGAGGTGTCCGGCACCACTACCAGCGGTTCGCTGGAGCTGCTGTCCGGGGTATTGCTGCTATCCACATCCTCGGCAGATACATCCGAGGGGGTGGATGCCGGATCAACGGTTGTGGTCTGCCCGCCCTTGCCCAGCAGCACTGCGGCAATCACAATTACCACAACGGCGGCTGCGCCAAGAACGGCCAACAGCTTCTTGTTTTTTGCACTCATTTGAAAACCTCCTTGTACGGTGATTTTATATTAAAATTATGGTGATATTTCTCGCCATCATTATACCATTTGCACAAATACGGCGTCCAGGTGTGATTCCTGCCAAATATTTTTTTGCGCTATGGAAAAGCGGCAGGGCGAAATACACAAAATTAAAACCTGGGAACATATTTGGCGTTGAGTTTCATGGTGATCTGCATGGGGGGCAGATGCCCGAACCCAAAGGAAAGCGGCACATCAACAGTGATTGTCCCTGTGACATTGAGCTGCGTAATGCCATCCGGCACAGACGGGGCCAGCGGAGCATTTTCTACATCCAGGTGCAGGTCGTACAGTCGATACTCCAAATTCTCGCCGCTGTACTTTACATACTGCCCGCCCTCGTATTCAATGCCCAAAACATCTTGCAGGCGGGCGTATACATTGCCGCTGGTAACATTCTGTGACCAGGACGAACCGGCAAGTTGATAGCCACCGGAGTAACCCTCACGCAAACCGGCATAGGCTTCATCCCAATTCTCGGTGGCCACATCTACAATGGCGGACTGGACAGAATCACGCACCCCCTGCGCAACGATCATCAAGCGCATATACTCAAAGGTCACACAGGCCAGAATCAGGCAGCAGAGGACAACGGCCAAAATCATCGGTACGCCTTGCCCGGATTTGTTTTTCAGGACTTCTTGAATTTTCTTCACTTCCAATACACCTCCGAAGTCCCGCTGGCCTTTGCCGTCAGAGTGACAGGAAAGGATGCAAACTCACCGAACAGCCCAATATTGACGGTGGTTGTGAGGGTCACTTCCACCTCGTTGCCGAGCTGGATTTTTCCGGTGTCGCTCCATGAGATATTGGGGTCGAGTCCGGTTTGCTCCCGCAAATCCGCTGCTTTTGCGTTTGTGGCAGAGCCAACCTGCCCATTGATTTCTGCTGTCCGAACTAATTCGTCTGCAAAGACATCAAGGTTCTGCTTTGCCACGAATACCGGTGCAATGCGGACCACCAAAGCCAGAACCATTGCAATCGCCAGAACCAGGACACACACATCCACAAAGCCCTCGCCCCGTTTGTCCTTCAGAAGTCGTTTCACGGTTTCTCCACCTCCTTTAGAACAGTTCGCCAAAGGCTTCCAACACCACATAGCCCAGGACACCCAGATACATCAGCAGGAAACAGCCCAGCAGCATAAAGGAATACTTACGCATTTTTCCCGGCTGCTTCATGGCTTCCAGTTTCAGTTTTTGAAGTTCCAACTGCTTAAAGGTCATAGAAAGCATCTGGAAATACATGATACCGTTGTCACCGCGCTTGACCGAGATCAAGCCGCGCACCACATCGGACAGCATGGTACTTCCAATCCGGCTCTCCATGCGGGTGAGTGCGTTTTCCTCGTTGCCGGATGCCATATCCGCAATCGTGATTTCCAGTTCCCGCTTCATGGCATGACCAGCGTTTCTCTGGTAGGATTTCAGGATGTTCAGCACATCACGGGATGCCCTGAGTTCCTGTTCAATGGTGTTTACAAATCTGGGCAGCTCGGCTTCGATTTCTTCCCGGCGCTGTTGAACGATCTCGTCCGCTCGTTTCTGCTCTTTGAAGTAAACTGCCACCGCCAGAAACACAATGACCGGCGCAAGGATCGGGAAAATCAGAAGGGCCGGAATTATCAGCAGAGCAATCAGACCAGCCTTTACCCAGGCCGCCGCAATATAGGTTTCCGGGGACATTTTAATTTCGGCGGATTTCAACTGTGCCTCCAGCTTCTTCCGCTTATAGCCGTCCAGATGTACCAGCGGAGAGAGCCGTGCGGCCATATCGAACAGGACAGCATTGATGCTGCCTTTCTGTGACTTTCCACGGCTCGTCACGGTCAGAACCGCCTTTGTGCTTGCGGAAGTCGGCAGCCGGAGCAGTCCGGCCAACAAAAAGAACGCTCCCAGGCCAAAGAGCGTCCCAAAGCATAGCAAAATGAGATACAAAACTCGCGTCACCTCAATTCTTTGTAATAGAGCCGTTTGGGGCCGGTGTTGCGGCTGTCGGCTCTGGGGCGCCCCGGCACATTCCAGTTCCCGCCGCCTCGCAGTCCCGGCGCACATTGCCAGCCGGAAGCTCGCAGGCTGGCTCCGTTTTCGGTTGCCAGGGTGTAGGTGATGATTTTCTGATAGCCCATCAGTTTCGCAATCCGGGCGCACCGGCTGTAAAGGAAGCTGCACCCGTTGGCAATACCATCGGTGCAAAGCCGGGTCACTTCCGCTGTTTTCCCATCATCCAGTCGGCGGGCAACGGGGCGCCCAACAATCGCAACTCCATGAACGGCGTCCAAATCATCTACGACAGCTACACAGAATTTACAGCCGCGCACCTGCCCACTGTGCCGGTGATGCGCCAGAACAAACGCATTGGCATCCCGCAGGGAGATCGGTAGCACTCTCGATGGTATCACCTCCTGACGAGATCAACGCTTGTATTCTACGGGCTTGGTGAGCCGGATCACCGCCGCAAACGAGATCAGCAGCACCAGCAGACACACCGCCAGAATCCCTTTGCCAAAGCCCGTATTTACAAGCACATCGTACCAGTCTTTATTCAGGAAGTATAACAATGGGATGTTGCCAATGAGCAGGAACGCCATTGTGATAAATTCCTTGAAAGGCTCATAAAGCAGGTAGTCCAGTTCCGCCGCAACAATCCGCATATCCGAGAGTTTCCCGATGATCGGGGTGAGCGTGCTTTTCAGGCTCTTATCGTCCTGACAGGCGATAGCGGCATCCACCCATTCCCGAAACACATAGTTGTCCAGTTTGGGCTTCATGTTGGAGAGTGCCTGTTTCACATCGGCGCTTATCATATTGGTTTCGGCCAAGAAGCCCCGGAACACATCTGCCACAGGCGGGTTCAGGTAATGAATGTTTTCTTCCACAGCGGTTATCATGCTCTCGCTGCGCAGATAGGAACTTGTGATGATAGACAGTCCGGTTTCAATCTCGTTGTTCATCAGCTTTTTATAGCTGTGAGAGGTGAACAGGACATACCAGAACGGGAGCAAGCCCATCCCGGCCGCCAAAACCGGCAGCATAAAGTAGTTCTGAATCACAATACAGATCACAGCACCCATTGCCGCCAGGAACAGAGAGAAAGCACAAATGGCGGCAAACTTCCCACCCTTTCCGGTGAGAATCAACATCTCCCGTGCTTCCAGCACGGTTTTACGGATGCCCTTCGGCTCTTTGGGGTGGTTGACCTGCTGGATTCGCTTGGAAATCGGCTGTTGCCGCCCAGAAAGCGGCTTGGTCAGTTCCTCCGCAAATGTAAAGGGGGTCATGCCCAGAATCAAGAAGATGCCGGTCAGCATCCCGACAAAGGCCAGCAAAATCAATACAATCACGCAGTTTCCTCCTTTCCAGTATCCAGTTTTACACCGCCACCAGCGATACGCTCCAGCAGACGGGGCGGCATACCGTTTTCCAAAAGCCGCTTTTGCAGGCTGGCCGAGATCGTGGATACCTTTTGAAACTCGCCATGCACCTTTACCTTGCCATCTTGGATAGAGGTTTCCGACACATGATAGCGGTAGAGGGTGTGGAGCTGCCGGGTGCCGTCCTCCAGAATCTCACATTCAGTGATCTCCATGACGCGGCGGCTGTTGTCCTCTAGCTTCTTCACAAACAGAACGATAGGAAACGCTTCTGTCACCAGGTTATACAGGGTCTTATCGCCCATGTCGTATTTCTGGGTACACAGCGTCACCATGCGGTAATAGGTTGCTTTGCAGCTATTGGCATGGGTGGTGGTGATAACTGCGTGGCCGGTGCGGGCCGCCTCCTGTGCGGCGAAAGCCTCGGCCGATTTCATCTCACCGACACACACAATGTCCGGGTTACAGGTCAGGGCAAACTCCAAAAGGCGCTCCTGATCGTAGTTCTGCTTGGGATCGTCAGAAAAACGGGTAACGGTATGGACTACATTGTTGATGACATTTCCTTCGGCGTCCTCTTTCACAAGGTCAAATTCGCGGCACCCATTTTCAATGGTGAAGATTCTCTTTTCGTTGGGAATGGTGGAGAGAATCCAGCTCATCAGCGTGGTTTTACCGCTGCCGGTGGAACCAGTCACACAGATGGACAAACCGAACCGGAGAACTTCGGCCAGAAAGTCCAGCATTTCGGCGGTGGCTGTCCCGTAGCCAATGAAATCATCACGGCTCAACTTCTTGGGATTCACGATACGAATGGATGCAGCCACACCTTTTTCTTTGTCCGTGAGCGGATTGCCCAGAACCGTGATACGGATTTTATTGGAGAGATGGCCCACCACACCCGGCTGACTGTTATCCAGAATCATGCCGGACTTATGAAGGAGTCTGCGAATTACATCAACAGCGTGCTGTGGGGTCTGGAACCGATCTTTGGTGGGAACCACACGCCCGTCCGCATAAGTGATTTTCACATCTTTCCACGAATTGATGTTAATTTCCTCCACATCATTTGCGAAAAGATAGGGCGTCAAGAAGGAGAACTCAGCCATTTCCGTATAGAGTTTGTCGATCAGTTCCTCATGGCTCATGCCCTCAACGCCCAGACTGTAATCGTTGAGATACTTTGCGATGTATGCGGTGATCTGCTGGTGCTGTTCCTCCGGGTTGTCGGTAATCAGGGTCGAATACTTGCTGGCAAGATATTCCTGAATCTCCGCCAGCACTTCGGGAAATGTCCGCTTGTTCCTGCTGGTATTGAAAAACAGGTCAATATTACTTGCCATCTCCGAACACCTCCCCGGCAATAGCGGCAATGACCGGCTCATAGGTCTTGGCCTCTTTACCGGAAAGCGGTTCCAGCAGTTTCAGCGTCGCCGCCTGTTCCTCCAACGAAGGAAGATACGGCAGCCGGTATTTCACACCGCCAAAGGAGTTCTCGTATTCGCTGCCACCCTGATAAGGGCGCGTGTTGGACAGCACCTTGATGTGCTGTTCCGGTTTGAACTTTCTGTCAGCAACCAGCGACAGATAGGACGAGAAGTAGGAGATGGCCTTCAGGTCACAGCTGCACACCCGCAGCACATCATCCGCCACCTCCAGTGCGGTGGTCGCCAGCACATTGCCGGTCAAAAGGCTGGTGCAGTCCACAATCACATAGTCTGCGATGTGCCGCAGCAGAACCAGCATATCCACCGCCTTTTCCTTGCTGTACTCCGCATGGGTAAAGACATTTTCACCGGCCTTGTAGCCCAGAAAGCTGATATAGGGGTTTTTCTCACAGGGAACACAGGTCTTGAGAACCTGTTCCTGCGTCATTCCGGGAGCCGCCAGCAGTTCGCCCACGGACACATCCGGCAGTTTCTTCTCGCTGACCACAGCCGGAAGCGTGGGCGCCGTCACATCGGTAAACACCAGCACCACATTTTTCTTCCGCTTGGACAATTCCAGGGCCAGTTTGACCGCAGTTACGGTTTTCCCGCCCCCAGGGCTGCCCCACACAGCAAGCATCTGTTTCTGCTTATTCGCCATCGGTATTCTCAACCTCCTGTTCCTCTGCGGGTTCATTGCCGGCCGCATTCGCGCCGGGGTTGTCGGCCACATTGTTATCATCGGATACCTCACCCTGTTCGCCATCCTGAGCTGCGGTATCTTCCTCCGGCTCCACAAAGAACTGATCCTGAGCTGCCAGGAACTTTTCGGCGTTCTCACGGGTTCCACGGTACACAAACGCCAGGTGCAGACTGTTGGATTCCTCCAAATGCGCAAGGAGTTGTGCCTGTTCAGTATTTACCAGCAGGGTAATGGTGGACGGGAGCGATTCTTCGGGATTTTCTTCCTCGTCATCCTGGGGCGCCTGATATTCCTTGTCGGCGCCGGAACTCTGTGTTGCGGCCAGGACCTCTACATACTTGAGTTCCGGGGGCTGGGTGGTTTCGCCTGTGTCCTTATCGGTTGCAAAGAGCATGATGATGTCACCAGCTTCCACCTTGCCGGAACCACCTTTGGCAAAGGTGGGAATCGTAACGGAGATCGCCACTTTGGAACCGTCCAGCTTGGTCAGGTACTCGTACTGAGTCAGTGGTTCAGAAGAAAGCCAGCCGGTGTTTACATCTGTGTTTTTGCGAAGCTCTACATCGGTATATCGGCCTACTACCTCGTCAAGTGATGTGGCAATGGCGTCAGACATACCAGACGCGCCTCTGGTGTAGACCTCAACCATATCCGCCGTGATATAGGTGCCACGGGGAATCACCTCGGCTTTCACCCGTACCGCTTCGGTCTGGGCCTTCAAACCCGCATTGAAAAGGGGCGTGATGCCAAAGCAAACCAGGACGGCCAGCAGGATACAAACCGCACCGATAATCGTCCGGTTTCTGAAAATATTCTTGTTCAAGTTGATACCTCCATTTGTTCAGATTACAGCGGCCGCAGCCGCCAGCCAATAAGCAGTTACGCCGCCAATGCAGAAGAATGGGGCAAGTGGCAGCCGGATGGAAGAAAAGTCCTGTCTGCGTACTCCAAACAGCATCACTCCTGTAAGCACGGCCAGGATTAGAGATAAAATGCTGTGCAGCAAACCAGGCCACACTCCCAGAACAAAGCCACAAGCCCCCATCAGCTTAATGTCCCCACCGCCAATGGCAAGGGTTTTCCCATGTGTCAGTAATGCAGCCAACAGGTACGGACCTCCCGTAACAAGAAGCCCCGCCACAGAAGCGGCGGGGCGCAGCTCTATCAAGCCACAAACTAAAATCATGGCCGGAATCAGATTGGGAATCTCTCTTTCTTTCATATCCCAGAGCGCAGCACAAGCCAACAGCAGCCCAAATACCACGCCTTTTACAATCAGAGGATTCATGGCTCCATATCACCGACCCACTCCAGATCGGGGGTGTCCAGTATCTCGCTATGCAAATCATAGAAATACCGCAGTTCCGCGGGCGGCTCACCATTGACGTCAAACTCATGGCGGCGAAGTTCATTTAACCGTTTTCCCGCCGCTTGCTTGGCCGTGCTTTGGATTCTGTCTATATCCAGATAGGAGTAATCAACTCCCATCCATTCCGTGTAGAGAGCCGCCAAGGGCTGCGGATAAGACAACAGAGCATCCGTTTCCCACTCGTCCAACCCTTCCTCCAAATGGCAAAGGAAATCTTCTTTGATGATTTTCTCATAAGCGTGGTCAAGAATTTCTTTGGGCGGCAGAGCGGCGAGTTCTTCCATACGGGCGTCAAATTCCGCTTTGGCCCGTTCATAGAGCAGGTCGCCCCGATACTCGGCGCCTTTGTCCTGAAGGAAGTAGTACACCACTTCGCTGATATTGTTCGGGTTCATGCAGCGATCCGGGACGGGGGTGTTGCGGAACGACCATGCCGATTCCAATACATTTTCCATCGCAAGCAGCATATTCCGTTGAATATCACACAGCGGAATATTTTCCAGTTCATCTCGGATTGCGAGCATGGTCTGAAGCTGCTCAAAATACGGATCGCCGGAAGAAAGTTCCTCCGGCGGTCGGGCAAAGCGATGGATTTCCATTTCCAGTTTTTCTTTTAATGCGTCAGTTTCCAGCATGAATCACCTCCATCACAGGATTTGTCGATAGAATACGGCGATGGCGGTCATTGCGACCGCCATGCCGATGAAAATGGGCCACGGGTTCCAATTTTTCTGAAACATCTTATTCTCCACATTCCAATGCCTTCTGTGCGGCAAGGATTTGTTTCCCAATGGCGTAGATTACAGGAACCGTCACGGAATTACCGGCTTGCCGGTATAGTTGATTGTCGCTGTTGACCGCCCGCGCCTTATCAAACATCTCGTCCGTAAAGCCTTGCAGTCGCCAGCACTCACGGGGCGTCAGCCTGCGGATCAGGCCGCACCCGGCAAAAGCCGTGCCTTGATTGCAAGAGGTTTCCAGCGTCGTGGCAAGGTCTTTGCCGACCCGTCCGCGCCGTGTCTTGCTCTCCGGGAAAGAGAGGTTGATACTGTCGCCGCAGCGGGCAATATCATATCCTTTCTTTGTCGCTTCTCGGATCTGCATACCGTAGGGACACTCATCGCAGTCTTGAAATAACACCCCATGCCGATCCTGCGCCGTGATGGTGAAGGACGGCTCCCCGCAGTTCTTGATTCTCCGTCCGTTTTGCCGTTTTTCTTCCCGATCCGGGGTCACGACAGCACGGCAACCATAGAACACCCCGGAGCTGCCGCCCCAATTACTGATGGTTCGGTTATAGGCGGAGAGGATGCAGCGGGCTTCTTTGGTAAGTTTTGCTTTCCCGGTGCAAATGTCCACAAAGGATAAAACCGCATCCTTGTCCATCCCTGCGGGGGAGATCAGGACACCGGAATTGTCCCCGCCACGGTTGGTAATGCCGCTGTTATACCTTGCTTTGATACAGCGGGCGTGGTCGGTCAGTTTGGGATTGCCATTGCAAAGGTCAACGAAATACAGACCGGTCTTTCCTCCCCAGCCACCAGACTGTGCAGCCATTGTTACGCTGATGCCTGCCGGGTCATAGACGCGCTGCCCCTGCATACCACCTATGAGTTGGATAAGAGCTTTGCCACTGCCTGCGGGGACAGGAAATATTTTGGGTCCGCGTCCGGCTCCAGGATGTCGGCAAGCGACAATGAACACTCGCTCACGATTTTGAGGGGGGCCGAAATACTTTGTTAATGTATAGTAGAAAATAATGTAAAGTCACCTCCTAAAATGCAGTAAAGCCAGC
>ERZ773192.972-NODE-972-length-32222-cov-16.549849_pt1 | contig 32222 bp, 30 predicted proteins | sample MGYA00581010_ERZ773192 | MGnify/ENA primary metagenome ERZ773192 (study PRJEB29015, sample SAMEA2737741) | human gut metagenome | biome: human gut; feature: human-associated habitat; material: faeces | place: China | collected 2012 ...
AATGAAATTAAGAAAATATTAAAGGATATGCCATGATTAGAACTGTACCTATAACAGCAGTACAGGCTGCTGTTTATAAAACACTGAATAAATGCCTTAAAGACTATCCAATTTTGGATGATTCTACACCATTTGAAGATGGTAAGCCGCCAGCTTCGTCTTTTTGTGTTATTGGCCCGATAAGCGCCGTGCCGGATGGCAGTAAGACTGATGCAGCGTTATGGAACTGTACTATAACTATTGATGTGTACAGCGACTATTGCGGCAAAAAGATTATCAATCAGATGCTGGATGAGATAGTTACGGTGTTAACTATGACGGCTGAAAGCGATGCTTTGGAGATAGATAAGAAGTATAATCTTATCTGTCTTAATATTGAGCTGGTGGAAGTACATGCGGAAGACTGGAGTGACAGCAGAATTTGGCAGCATGGAAGTATCAGGGCGGGTCTTAAAATTGAACAGCAAATGATTTAGGAGGTAAGAGCAATGGCTATTGTTGAAGAAAATTTACCTAAGTTTACCGGTGCCAGTCAAAGTCTGGCAGGTAAAAATGTACTTTTATATGTAGCTTATGGTGAGGGTGCGACAACATCCGGACCGTGGGTACTTGTAGGCGGGCAGAAAAACTCTCCGTTATCTATGAGCGCAGATGAGATTGATGCATCTGATAAAGCTTCCGGCGGTTGGGGTGAAACGCTGCAGGGAACAAAGAAATGGAGTATTGAACAGGAATGTGTCTATAAACTGAATGATGAAGGTTTTGACATTATCAGACACGCATTCCTGAAAGATATTCCGGTATATATTATGCGCCGTGATAAAAACGGCAATGCAGTTAAAGGCTGGGCCAATATTACAGAGTTCAGCGACGATAATCCGCATGATGATGTAGCGACTGCTACGGTTACTTTCAGCGGTATTGGCGAACCGGTATTCAGTACTGATGAGCCTGATCCAGCTGAAGCATAAAAAATTAGAGCAGGTTTAAATACCTGCTCTTTTTGTATATTGGGAGGACAATATGAATTTGGATAAATCAGTAACTCTTACTATTGATGGCAAACAGTACATTTTAAAGTATAATATCCGGTCTTTAATGACTTTGGAGAACATTATTTCTACCAGGAACATTTTGAAAATGGTTAATTCCTATCCGTTCAGCCATACAGACACTGTTGCCTGCCTGTTTATTGGTCTGCAGGAAAACCATCCTGGAATTACTCAGAAAAAAGCTATCAGACTGTTTGAAAAGTGGCTTGAAAATAACAGTGTTACAGAGCTGGGTAATCTTATCATGGTTGCTTTGGCTAAAGCCGGTGCTATTGGGTATACCCAAAAGAATAATGAAGATGATGCAGAACTGAAAGAAGAAAAAGAAGAAAAAAAGTCCAAAGCATCAGCGAAATAATAGATGAGCTTTTACCTTTCTGTTATGGTGAATTAAATCTGAAACCTTGGGAGGTTGAAAAGCTTACTATTGCTGATGTTTTGGATATGATACAGGGATGGCAGCGCAGGTATGAGCGCTTGGAGGATTTGTTTATTACCTGGTCAGCATATCCGCATTACCAGGTAGCCAATCCGAAAAAATGCCCACCTCTTAAAAAGTTCTTTGCACATCGTAAAAAAGAGGAAAATAAAAAGGCGGTCTATGAGGAAATAAAACAGGAATTTAATTTGTAGGGAGGTGAGAGCATGGGAACAGTAGCAAGTCTGCAGGTAGTAGTAGGCGCTAAGATAGATGGACTGCGTAAGGAAATTGACAGTGCGCAGAAAATCTTAAAACAGAAGTTTGGCAGTAAAGGTCTGGGTATCAGTGAAAGTTCATTGGAAGTCTTAGGCGGTTTAGGCTTGGCAATTGCCGGTATTGGAGCAGCATCGGTGAAGGCTGCAGCCGATATGGAGCAAACACGCAAGGCTTTTACTACGCTGCTTAAAGATGCAACACTTGCAAAAGACTTTCTGGCAGAGCTGGAAACATTTGCTGCTAATACTCCGTTTGAATTACCAGGACTTTTGCAGGCTTCTAAAAAGATGCTGGCTTTTGGCTTTACTGCACAGCAGGTTATTCCTGTACTGACTGCTGTTGGTGACAGTGCAGCTGCTTTAGGTATGGGACAGGATGGTATAGACCGCCTTACTATAGCTATTGGTCAGATGCAGGCTAAAGGAAAAGTATCTGCAGAAGAAATGCTGCAGCTGGCAGAAGCTGGTGTTCCTGCCTGGCAGATGTTAGCAGATGCCATGGGAACAAGCATTCCACAGGCTATGAAAATGGCTGAAAAAGGAACGATTGACAGCGCAACTGGTATTCAGGCAATCATATCCGGTATGAACAGTAAGTTTGGCGGCATGATGCAGGAGCAGTCATCTACCATTAACGGCATGCTGAGTAATATAAAAGATAGCATTGGCCAGACTATGGTAGTTGTAGGTGACGATATTACAGAAGGGTTAGATTTGAAACCGGCTCTGAAAGAAGCTCAGGATGATTTATCTGATTTTGCTGCCAAAGTAAAGTCCAATGGTATAGCTGAAGCTATCCGTGATACTGTACCTCCTGAAGCAGGTGCGACTATTGCTGCCTTTGCTGCAGTTTTAACTGCAACGGCTATCCCTGCCATGGCAAAGCTGGGGCTAAGTGCTGCGAGTGCTGCGGCAGCTTTTGCTGGTATAACTGGCCCGATTGCTTTGGCTGCGGCCGGTATTGGTGCAGCAGCGTACCTTATCTGGCAGAACTGGGACTGGCTTGTTGTGCAATGGGATTATTTCTGTATAACTATGCAGAATAGCGTTCTCGGTGCTGAAGCTGAAATAAAGAACGCGTTTGCCGAAATGGTAAGCAGCGCAGCTTCCGGCCTTAATAATTTGATGGCTTTGGTTGGTGCAAGCAGTGACCTTGCTAATCAGGCTAAAGAATGGGCAGACAATGTACAAAAAGGTGCGCAGGCTACCATTGAAGCTGCTAAGGCTAATCAGCAGATTGCTGACAGCAACCTGGTAAAACTTAAATTCCGTTATGAATCAGAAAATGCTCCTACAGATATTGTCAGTGATTTTAAAAGTGCTGATGTAGATAACCTGGGCTTAAAATCCAGTGCTCCTGCAGAAACTAGCACAGGTGCCAGTGGGCAAACCTCCAAAGGGGTAAATAAAATTGCCAGAGAGATTGACCGTATTAATGAGCAGCTGAATGAAGCCAAAGACAGGACTATTGACTTACAGAGAGATTATAACAATTTCTCTATGGATATCCAGATTGAGGGACTTTCTGAATTTGATAAGGTTTATGCAGGTATCGTAAAAGAACGTGATCAAAGGATTGCTGCTGTACAGGAATGGCAGGATAAATTTGCCAATGCTACAACAGAGGCGCAGCAGCTATATGAAAGAGCCATGCAAACTGGTGATGCTAATATTATTGCTTCTGCAGCAGCTATGCTTGAACAGCGCAAGGCTATGGAAGCAGATGCTGCGAGTCAAGCTGCGCAAAACCGTTTAATGATTAACCAGCAGATGAATGACCAGCTGTTATCACAAGAAACCTTGATGCAGGCTTATAAGGCTGAGCTGGATGAGATGCAGAAGCAAGGCGAACTTGAACGCTACATGGAATATCTTACTGAGGAAAAGGCTGCCTTCATGCAGAATCAGCTGGAGCAGCAGGAGCTTATGCAGCAGTATTACGACTGGCGGTTGGAAGCTGAACAAAGCTATGCATCTTTTGCTTTAGAGGCAGCAAATACTTTAAAAGATGGTTTGGCGCAAGGTTTTGCCAATGCCATTGTTTCAGGTCAGAATTTTGGTAAAACGCTGCAGAATCTTGGTAAGGAAATCGTCAAGATGTTCCTGCAATGGCAGGTACAAAGAATTGCTGCAGCTGCATTAAGTAAAGCGATGATGAGCAAGGAAACTGCCAGCGTAGCAGCGCAAGGTGCAGCTATGGCAGAAGCTTTGGCTCCAGCTGCGTGGGCGAAATTGGTTGTTGAACCAGGGGCTGCCGGTATTGCTACAGGACTTTTGACAGCAGGCTTGAGTGGTGCTGCTGGAATAGGTGCTGCGAGTGGTGCAGTTACCAGTTTAGGTGGTGGAGCCAGTTCCATGAGTTTTGGTTCTGGTGGTCAGGGCATCGACTTCGGTTATAAGGAAACACCGTTTGCTGCAGGTGGTATCGTTACTAGCCCTGTTCATGCGCTTATCGGTGAAAAATCTTATCCGGAAGCTGTTATTCCTTTACGTAGCAGCGTACTGGAAGCTATTGCCGGTTTTATGTATGGCAATGAAGAAAACCAAACTGTCAGCAGTGCTGTTATGACATTCAATAATTATGGTGATATCAACACCGGTAGCGATTATGAAGAGTTTGTGGGCGATGTAAACAGCGTTGTGGCTGCCGGAATGCGAGGTGTAAGAATGTTTTGATTAGAGAAGAATTCTATCCTAAATATCCTAATGAACCGCAGCATCAGCTTTATATCAATGGTGAGAGCTTGCCGTATAAGTTTAAGCTGGAAAGTTCCGGAGATATTTCAGTAAGAAGCAAGACTGAAAAGCGTGCTTATTCGCATGGCAGCACGCTTACTGGTGACGGATATATTGACGGCAAGACTATAAAGCTGACGTTTCATATATCCGGAACTAATCAGGATGATTATAACGCTAAGGTAAATGATTTGTACGCTAAGCTGTATGCCACAGATTATAAGCTGTCTGTTGGTAATGAAACCTATTGGAATGTAGCTGGTCTGAGTAAGATAAAAAGTAAGTTTATTGAAGGCTACCAGTTTATGAAAGCGGATGTTACTGCATCGCTTCTGCTTTCTGATCCGTTCAGGTATGGCTCATTACATGAAGAATTAATTGATGTGGATGTTCCGGCTAAAGAACTGGAATTTAAAATCAATAATACCGGCAGCGTAATGACACCACTTGTTTTTACCTTCATTCCTTCAGCTACCATGAATGATATAACGGTAAAGCATGTTGAAACCGGTAAGTCCATGCGTATAGCTGATACCTTGCTGACTAATCCGGCAACTCTGACTGTGGATACAAAAGCTGGCACTGTGCGCAGAGATACTTATAATGCAATTAACTTTTTCAGCGGTCAGTTTTTGACAGCTGAAGCTGGTGAGAATACATATAAGCTGACGTGTGCTGTTGGCAAAGTAAAAATAAACTGGACAGACAGGTGGCTGGTATGAGTAATCTTATCTTTGGTAAATACAGGTTTGGCCGATATATCTGGGCAGGTACGATACCTAAGAGCGGTAGCGGACCTAGTCCTGAGCCTACTGATGTAAGTTATATTCCTGGACTGGTACAGGTTATTTTCTTTAACAAAGACGGAACTAAGACAGCTATTTTTTCTAATGATACGGAAAACCTGCCGTTCAAAGAACTGTCTTTTGAAATAAACGAAAATGGCTGCAGCAACGGCAAGCTGGTATTTAATAAATTCCCTTCCTTTACTGAAATAAGGTACGGCCAGAGAATTGACGTATATCTGTTCGGTGATAACAGACCGTGGTGGAGCGGTACTGTTCTTACACGTCCGGACAGTGGCGGTACGGCAGATAAGTTTGAAATAACCTGTCATGGCCTTTATGAAAAACTGGATAAAATTATGCTGTTTGGTAAGGAATATAAAAACGTAGATATAGCAGCTATTGTCAAAGATATAGCCAGAACTATAGAAGCTAATACCGGCATCGTCTATAACGATTCAAAGATTTATAACGTAGGCTATTCTGTAACTCATATCAAGTTTGATGGTGTCAGTGCCAAAGAAGCGCTGGATGAGCTTTCAGAGTTTGCGTTGAACTTCATTTATGGTGTAGATGAATACCGCGAGTTTTATTTCAAACAGATAAATGAGGATATCAACGAAGAAGCGCGCATCTGGGTAGGCACTCACTGCAGCAGCTTTGAACCGTCACAGTCCATTGATAAGCTGTACAATTACGCGAAAATCAAAGGAGCTGCTCTGGATGAAAGCGGTGAGCAATGGCTTTGCGAGGTAGAGGATAAGGAAAGCCAGGAAGAATACGGCAGATCAGAAGCAGTCTTGTCATTGCCTTCAGCTTATGATGCTGCAGATGCGCAGCGCTGGGGTGAATATCAGATTGCAAGTAATTCGCAGCCTAAGTTATCGGCTAAGCTTTCCGGACTGTGGCTGCCCTATCCTAAACCGGATGGCGTGTTCTGGGTACGCAGATTATCTCCGGATGGACAAGCAGCCGTTACAGACTTGGATGGTAATTTAAGAAAATATCCGATAACTAAGATTAAATACACTGTATCCGGTGATAAAGGTATTAAGTGTGATCTGGAATTAGGGCAGCAGCCGGAACCGCCGATTTCAGATTATCTTTTAAAACTGCATCGTAATTCTAAGAATAATGAGCTGATGCAGCAGGCTGCTAATGAACAATTAAAAGGAGGTAATGCTTAATGGCTGAACCATCGAATATAAGGATAAATCCATTTACTGGTACTGGCGGCGCAACTAACTATGTTGAACTGACTGAAAAGCATATTATTCCTTCTGTCAGTCCATATGTTATTCGGCTGAATGAAGTTCCTGAAAAGCAGGATCCGAGTAATATGAAAATGGTTTATGTAAATGAATCTACCGGTGCAGATACCAGCACTACTTTAACAGAGGTTGCTGCTACACCTGGAAAGGGAGAGTTCAGACCGGATTATTCTACTAATGCCTTAGATGACAAAACCTGGAATACAGGACTTATTGAGTTTTCAGCTTCTGATGCTGGTAAGATTGTGCAGGTAACTTATACCGGAACCGGTATGCTTGCAGGTGTAAACAGTAATCACTGGCCAAGCTGGTATACAGACCGCGGCGACGGCAGTGATGGTGATTTTGTGCCGACAGGTAACACTACAATTTCTGGTGTGAAAAACTATACCAATGTATTCATCAAAAGTGGAATAACAATAACAATAGATAAATATGCACGAATAAAGTGCCAAGGGTATTTTATAAATTTAGGCACAATATTCGGCAATGGTAAAGGTGGAGTAGGTGGTTCGGGGGGATTGGGTTCTGGTGGTAGAAGTCAGTTAGGAAGTACTACAAATGGCTTTCGTGGAAATGCCGCGCCTTACGGTGCTGGTGGAGCAGGAGGTGCTGGAAATCATCCTTCTAGTTCATATATAGCTGGCGCTGGTGGAATGACTAATTACGGATTATATTACTTAAATAGCACAGTTATTATGAATGATGATGTTATAGCTTATGGTGCAGGAGGCAGTGGGGGCGGAGCATATGGGTTTTATAATGGCGATGAGGTAGGTATGGCTTCAGGTGGCACAGGTGGAGCAGGAGGTGCTGGTTTAAGAGTATCCGCAATATCTTTTCGAAACAAAGGGACGATTTCAATGAATGGTACTAATGGAACAGGAGGAAGTGCTTCAGGTGCTGGAGGCGGTGGTGGAGGAAATGGTGGAGTTGTCTTAGTTGCAGCATTAAAAGTTTTTGATACAGGTACTATTTCTGTTTCAGCCGGTAATGGTGTTAATAGAGGGGCAAATGGAGGTAGCGGATTTTATAAAGTGAAAGAATTAGGAGTTATGTAAAATGATCTGCGTAATAGATGAAAGTAATAGAATAATTAACATTGTTGATTCACCTTATCCAGTAGAAAATAATGAACGCCAATGGCATCCATGGAATAGTCTTTGGGATACCTACACAGATGTAGAACCAGCTGAATATACCAACCAAAGAGAAGCTGCAAATATGAAAAGCAAGCTGCAGCAAAAAGCATTAGATTCCATGATGCTTATTCTCAATGGCAGCAGTGAGGTATCTGCGCTGCAGAAAGAGTATCAGGCGAAATTAGATTCTGTTACCAATGATGTGGCGTTACACATGGTTGATATGTTTCCTGTATGGAATCCTAATGGAGTAACTTATAAAAAAGGAAAAAGAATCTCATATAATGGAGTTTTGTATGAGGTTGTTAAAGAACACGTTTCTCAGGAAAACTGGAAGCCGGATGTAACGCCATCTGAATATGCCAAAGTAATTTCTTCTATCAGCGGCGAGATTCCGGAATGGGAGCAGCCATTGCCTACCAATGCTTATAAGCTCGGCGACAGGGTAAAGCATAACGGAAGGTATTATGAATCTACCTACGATGGTGCCAATGTTTGGGAACCTGGCGTTGTTGGTGAAGAATATTGGAAGGACATTACAGATGAGATTGGAGAAGCATCATGAACACCTTTATTCAAATTAAGGATAGTATCGTAGATTTCCTTATATATTTAAAACCTACAGGAGCTGAGCAGTATCTTATGTCTATTGGTGCGGTTATTGGCCTTGTATTTAGCGTTTCTATCGGCGGTATGGACAGCATGATTTATGCTTTGATTGCTTTGTGCATCGTTGACTATATTACCGGCATGTTCACTGCCTTTAAAACCGGACAATGGGATAGCAGTACCGGCTTCCGTGGTATTCTCAAAAAGTTTGTTATCTTTGCTGTTGTTGCTCTTTGCAACTGCATTGATACAGCCATGAATATGCATATCTTGCGGCAGATGGCTATTTGCGCTTATGCACTCAATGAAGCTGGCAGCATTATTGAGAATATTGACCGTGCTGGTTATGGTCAGTACATACCTGATGTCATCCGGAATGCGTTAGCAAGGCTGACGGAAAAAGCTGAAGAAGGAAAGCTGAAGGTGAAATAATATGAAAGTATTTGTTAATCCTGGTCATATGCCTGGCGTAGATCCAGGCGCAGTAAATGAAAAGCTTGGCATAAATGAAGCTGATACTGCTTTAAAAGCCGGTAAGCTGGTGCAGCAATACCTGGAAGCTGCAGGCTGTGAAGTAAAACTCTTACAATCTCATAACTTAAATGGTGAAGAACCTGATTATCCGAATGTCTGCTATGCCGCTAATCACTGGCCAGCAGACATTTTTATTAGCCTGCATTGTAACTCTGTAGCAGATTCTGCTCCTAATGGTACAGAAGTTCTGGTTCATAACAAATGGAGTAGGGCCGGTGAGCTGGCACAGTGCATCCAGCGCCGCATTATTGATACGCTGCATACTACAGATAGGAAAGTTAAAGAGAATCCTAATCTGTGTGTATTGGAAAATACTGTTATGCCTGCTGTATTGGTTGAAATGGCGTTCATCAGTAATGATGATGATGCGCAGCTGCTCGTGAATAACCTGGATGATTTCGCGCGTGCTATTGCGTGCGGTATTACAGACTTTTGGCAAAGGGGGTGAGAATATGGAAAATATTAAAGCTTATGTAACCAGTAAACAGTTTTGGACTGGTGTGGTAATCGGTTTTGCTCTTGGAGCAATGCATCACTATTTTGGTCTGTAATTAGCTAAAAAAGCATCTCCATATTTCGTTTCTGAGCTTGTTTTTATGAGTAGCGCATACAAAAACTATGCACTAATAAAATCAGATCATAGCGAAAATATGGAGATGTTATTCATTTTAAGCACTTTTTATGAGGTAAATATGAATGTTAAGAAAAAATCTAGTAATAGCTTTTTGTGGATTGCTTTGCTTGTTATCCTGGGTTTGGCCTTTATCGGAAACTCATGCTTCCGAGATAAAGCAGCAGACGATAACAGTGCAGATAGAACAGTGGAATACATTGAAACAACAGCTGCAGGAGCAGCAGGTGACATTGCTGATGCTGCAGGAAGAAATAACGCTGCTCAAAACGCCATCAGTCGAGCTGATGCAGAACTTGAAAACAGCCAGAGAGCAGCTGCAGAAAGCGCAAAGCGAATTGACAGAATCCAATCGCTCGTTAACGAATGCATCAGAAGAAATCAGGAAAGTATCAATCTTGTGCAGCAAATTGAAGGTGCAGCTAGAGAAGGAGAGAAGTAAAGCAAAGTTGAAAGCAAGGCAAAATGCTTTCTGGGGATTTGTAGTAGGGTTCTTTATTGGTTGTATATATAATAGTAGTAAGTAGAAAAAAGCCTGCCGGTACTATGAAAGTATCGGCAGGCTTTTTGTGTTATAATGATGATGTTAATAATTATAGTTATGGAGGTTTTTCTATGTCTCTTTTCTATGAAAAAAATGATAATAAAATGTTGTATTCAAATTTATCCAGTATTGAAAGTATAAAAATTAATAAGTTGTTTGGAAGTCAAGATGTTGTAATGAAGTTCGATAAGGCAGTTAATATTTATGTAGGAGAAAATGGTCTAGGAAAAACTAGTATTTTAAATTGTATATATTATTTACTGACCAATAATATTGAAAAATTATCAGAACTTAATTTTAATTCTATGAAAATAACTTTTTCTGGTAATGATAATTTAAAAAAAGATTATGTTTTTTTTAATAATAGATATAAAATGGAAATAAATAAAATTTTAAAAACAAATACTTCAATTAAAAAATATGGATTTAGGGAAGCTTTGTTTGATTATTATTTTCATAACAATTTGGATGAGGATATCAAGGATTTAAAGAATACAAAGGATGTAGATGATATTTATAAAGAATTTTATAAATATTTTCATGAACAAAATCACAGTTATGTAAGTAATAAAAAAATATTAAATGAAATTCAAAATAGATTAAAAGAGAAAATAATATACTTACCAACTTATAGAAGAATTGAAATTGATTTGCAAAATAAAGAAAGTTTACCAGATGAAAATCAATATCAAAATGATGAAAATGAAAAATTACTTATAAAGTTTGGTATGAGTGATGTAAAAGAATCAGTAGATAACATAGTAGATAAAATAAGGAAAGTAGCGGTTAATAGCTTCAATTCGATGAATAGAATATTACTGAAGGAATATACTAATAATGTTCAGGAAAATAGTAAAAGAATACATCACATTCAACTAAATTACAATGATATTGAATTGATTTTAAATAGAATAAATATGAATAAAAACGAGAATACAAAAAATAAAATTTTAAGTATTGTAAAAAGTGGAGAAATTGATAGTAATAAATATCTATATTTAAAAAATTTTTTGTATATTTTAATTAAGAATTCAGAAGAGCAGAAAATACTTGATAATAAAATTAATAGTTTTGTCCGAGTTTGTAATGAATATTTAGTAAATAAACGGTTTGTATATGATCCAATGGAACTTAAATTGGAAATATTTATTGAAGATGCAAATTTTAAGAGTAATAAAAAAATTGCGTTGAGTGATTTATCTTCTGGCGAAAAACAAATAGTATCTTTGTTTTCAAAACTTTATTTAGATGATATTGATAATAAAAAATATATAGTAATTATAGACGAACCAGAATTATCTTTATCTTTATTTTGGCAAGAAAAATTATTGCCTGATATAATGAAAACAGAAAAATGTGCTTTACTAATTGCGGTAACCCATTCTCCGTTCATTTTTCGAAATGAATTTGACCAATATACTAAAGATATTAAAGATTGCATAAATAGGTATGGTGATTGATAATATGGGTACTGAAAATTTATTGAGTAAAATGACTTCTAACCAACATACATATGAAGGTGCATATATGGAGTTTGTTTATAGTAAGAGGGCTTATCGAGATCATGTCTTTTGTTTTTATGAAGGAATAGATAGTTCTGAATACTATAATTCAAGGGTAGAAAAATATTTTACAAGTAATATTATAAAAATAATAGCGGGTGGAAAACAAGAAATTTTAAATCTTTATAGAAAAATTAATGTACCAGAATATAAGTCTGTATGCAAAATGTTTTTTGTTGACAAAAATTTTGAACATAGTATTTATAGCGATTTAACAATTGACACTAATGATATATATGAAACGGAAGGATATTCTTTTATAAATTATTTTGTTACAGCATATACACTGGAAAAAATATTGTCAAATGAATTCAGTATAAATAAGAATGATTCTGATAGTAATAGATGTGTGAAAAATTTTATTGAAAGGCTAGGAGAATATAATATATTGATGTTAGAATTTAATGCTATCTTATTTTATTATTGTAGAAATAAATCAAAATGTAAAAATAATTTAGACTTTAGTGATAAAAAATTAAAGGATTTTGCATTAGTTACTTTGGAAAATGTTACTAAATCTTTGAATTATAATATTATAATTGATAAAATGAAGCATGATGCTAACATTAGTGAAACAAATATTAATATTTATAAAGAAATTATTTTGGCAACAGATAATTTATCAAATGTTTGTAGGGGAAAAAATCAACTGGAGTTTTTTGAAGAGTATATTAAGTTGTTGATTGACAAAAAGGATGAATATTTTGAAAATAAGAATATATCTATTAATTTAGATGATAATACAAACAAACTATCGTTGTTTTGCAAATATGCATATACACCTAAAAAACTTATAGATTTTATTAAATTACATTATAAAGAATTTGAAAAAAATTAAGTTGATTAGGTATTTTAAATCATTTTATGAATATGTTTTTTTGTGATTAAAAAACTGTCTGTGCAATAAATGTACCGACAGTTTTTTCATGTTATAATTTTATTTATATTGAGAGGTGTTATATATGAACAAAGATTTAGATATACTGCATCGAGATCGTTATATTTTGATTTTAAAACAAATTATAGATAGTGTTGTTAAAAGTAGTAAAAGTGCTGTGTTCGCTATTGATGGAAAATGGGGAATTGGTAAAACTTTTATTGTAGATAAATTGAATAAAGAAATTGATAAAAGTAAATATATTGTATTTAATTATAATTGCTGGCAGTATGATTATTATGAAGAACCTTTGGTAGCTATAATTTCAAACATACAGGATAACATACAATATTGCAGTGAGTATTATGAAGAAGAATTTTTAAAAGAACAGAGAGCCAACAAGGGCATGGCAGCTGTATATAGTGTAGGAAATTCTGTTTTTAAAAAGTTTACTGGTGTTGATTTACAAAAGATAGGAGAAAATGCATTAAATATAAATAAGGAATATGATAAAAATAATAGCTTTAGAAAAATCATTGCGGATTTGCAAGGAATGCTTAAAAGTATAACAAAAACAATCCCTATTATTTTTATCGTAGATGAGTTAGATAGGTGTATGCCAGAATATACGATAAAAGTTTTAGAACGTATACATCATATTTTTTATGGTTTTGAAAATGTAATTGTTATATTTTCTGTTGATAGAACACAATTAGATTATTCTGTAAAAAAGATATTTGGAGAAAGTACTGATATAGATGGATATTTGAAGAAATTTGTTGATTTTACTATAAGAATTGATAGTGGAACAATAAGTGAAGATTGGGAAGAAAAGTATTTAGATAGTTTTTTTCAATCATTTAATTTACAATATATGGAAGATTTAAAGCAAGAGATTAGACAGTATTTGTCATTACTTAATATAAGAGAAGTTGAGAATGTACTTAGTAAAATTACTATTATAAATAACATTTTAAAAAATGATGATAAATATATATTGGATGATGTTATTTGTTGTTATGAAATTGTAAATATACTGGTAAAAGAACATTTTAGATTTATGAATAATCTAGATTGGTTAACAAGTCTTATGCTGCACGATAAGTGTGTTGAAATCAATAATCAAAACATCAAAAATTTTGATAAAAATCATGATGGTAAATTTAGTTTACAAATAAGAAAATTTGTTAAACTTATAACAGAAAAAAAGCAAGAAAGTATTTTGAATAATGGATACGGCATATATTTGAAAAACGATGGTTTGTGTATATGGTATGGTTTATTTTACTTAACTTATACGGATTCAGAGCCATATAGGTTAGTTGCTAATCCTAATTATTCGATACTTCCACATGAAAAATTTAAAAAGTATATAGAAACTATCTCATATATTAATGAATTGATGCATTACATATAATTTCTATACAAAGCTAATAGACGTAATAAATGGTAATGTAATTGTATTTGTCAGCTTTTTGTCAGATTAATATTTACAAGCCTGTATATAGGCATAAATACATAGGTTTTAGGTTAAGAGTTAACTACTTCAAATAATAAAAATAGACGGTGTTCTTAATGAAAGCACTGCCATAAACAAATAAAAAACCTCTGAATCAATAAATGGTTCAGAGGTTTTGTTTATTTATTTTTATCAAGCTTGAAAAGCATATCCATTGGCATGTCTGGATAAGGTTCTATATCAGTATGTTTTTTGCTGGGCTGTTCTTCTTCAGTAAGCTGGATACGTCCACATTTACGCTCGTAATCATCTACAACCCATTTGAGGATTTGTTCAATTTCTTTATTCAGTGAACGGCCGTTATTTTTGGCGATATGCTTCATTTTATTCATAATTATAGGATGTATGCGCATGGTAAAACGTGCTTCGTCCATTTTAATCCCTCCAGTGACATCATAATAACACTAATCTTTCCAACCATAATTATAGGCAATAATAGCTGCTTACGCAAGTATTCACACAGATTTTGAGATTTTAGCTGTCAGATATGGTAAAATAAAAAGAAAAACTTAACGGAGGTAACGATGAAGTTAGAAGTAAGTAATATATATCATGGCTTTCAGGTTCTTCAGCAGGATCATATAGAAGAAATAAATGCTGAAGCGTATTTGCTGGAGCACGTTAACAGCGGCGCAAGATTGTTTTATTTAGGCTGTGCTGATGATAATAAAGTATTTTCCATATCTTTCCGTACACCGCCTAATGATGATACCGGCGTTGCTCATATTTTGGAACATTCTTCTTTATGTGGTTCCAGAAAATATCATTTAAAAGAGCCTTTTGTGGAATTGGTGAAAGGTTCTATGAATACTTTTCTCAATGCAATGACTTATCCGGACAAGACAATGTATCCTGTAGCCAGTCGTAATGATAAGGATTTCCGCAATTTAATGGATGTATATCTGGATGCGGTATTTTATCCGTTAATCTATGAAAATAAATATACTTTGCGTCAGGAAGGCTGGCACTATAATTTAGAAAGCCTTGATGGTGAGCTGAGCTATAACGGTGTAGTGTACAATGAAATGAAGGGTGTTTATTCTTCTCCGGATGCGCTGCTGGAAAATGAAGCTATGAAGGCACTTTTTCCTGCAACACCGTATCGCTTTGAATCCGGCGGACATCCTGATGCTATACCGCAGCTGACACAGGAGGCTTTTGAAGCCTTTCACAAGACTTATTACAGCCCGGAAAATTCCTTTATTTATTTATATGGCGATATGGATATTGATGATACCCTGGCATATCTTGACAGAGAATATTTATCTGCCTTCAAGAAGACTGGTGATGTTGACTCCAATATCAGACTGCAGGAGCCTTTGAGCAGAACTCAGGAGGTAGAAGCTTTTTATCCGGTTGACAGCAGTGAAGATTTAACGGCTAAAACCTACCATGAATTATCTATTGTTACAGGCTGTGCAAGGGATGTAAAAACTTCTATGGCGCTGCGCATTTTGGAAGGTGTATTGCTGGAGTCAGAATCTTCTCCGCTGCGCCGTGCACTTCTGGAGGCTAAGCTTGGACAAAGCGTAAGCGGCAGTTATGTAGGCAGCCTGCTGCAGCCTATTATGAGCATCAAAGTTTCCGGCAGTGAATACGAGCTGAAAGATAAATTTATCAGTGTTGTTTACAAAACTTTGCAGCAGCTGACTATGGATGGCATTGATAAGAAGCTGCTGGAAGGTGCTTTGAATGCAGCAGAATTTAAACTTAGGGAAGCTGATTTCGGAGTTTACCCCAAAGGACTTATTTATGGCATCGGTATTATGGATAACTGGCTTTATGGCGGTAATCCTGTAGATGGCCTGCGCTATGACAATATCCTTAAGGAACTGCGCGAAGGTATCAATAACGGTTATTTTGAACGTCTGATTGAAAATTATTTGCTGGATAATACTCATAAAGTATTGGTTACATTGCGCCCGCAGCCTGGTAAGGAAGAAAAAGATAATGCTGCTGCTGTTGCTGCTATGGCAGAGTTGAAAGCTGCTATGAGCAAAGAGGAGCTTGAGCAGCACATTGCTGAATGTGCAGAGCTGCACAGAAGACAGGCTCTGCCTGATGCACCGGAAGATTTAGCATCCATCCCTATATTGCAGCGCAGTGATATACGCAGAGAAGTAGAGAAATTCGTTATGCAGGAAGAACAGGCTGATGGCGGGAAAATTCTGTATTTGCCTGCATCTGCTCATAATATTGCTTATTTTAACTGGTATTTTGATATGACAGGCGTAGCAAAGGAGATGCTGCCGTATTGTTATTTGCTGGCTGATGTACTGGGTAAATTCAATACTAAGCGCTATACTTATGAAGAAATTGCTACCGAGAGCATTATGTATACCGGTGGTGTGGCTTTTAATGTAAGAGCAGTATCCGATGCAGAAGATGCTGATAAATATAAAATTTACTTTACAATGAAAGCTAAAGTAATGGCAGAAAATCTGCCTAAGCTTTTTGATATTTTAACTGCCGTAGCAAGAGAAACTTCCTTTGAGGATTTATCCAGACTGCGTGATTTGGTAGATGAAGTTAAGTCTGACTGGGATGATAATTTCTTTAACCGCGGACAGAATGTAGCAATTTCCAGATTGTATTCATATACATCAGCAGCGGCAAGAGTTAATGAGCAGGATCAGTTCAGCTATTATCAGTTTATCAAAGCGCTGGCAGATAATTTTGACAGCAGGGGACAGGAAGCCCTTGATATTCTGAAAAAACTGCTGTCGGTATTCTTCCATAAAAATGGTTATATTTTTGCTTACTCCTGTGATGAAGCAAATAAAGAGCAGGTACGCAGTATGGCAGAAGAATTTAATCAACAGCTGCCATATTCTGACGTAGCTGGTACTGTTCCCGATGTAATTGCCTGTGAAGATGTAAACGAGGCGATTACAACTGCTGGTAAGGTACAATATGTTGCTGCAGGCGGTAATTTTATCAAGCACGGATATCGCTTTACCGGAGCTATGCGCGTACTGGAAACCATTCTGCGCTATGAATATCTTTGGACTAAGATTCGCATTCAGGGAGGAGCTTACGGCGCTACAGCACGTTTTGAAATGAATGGACTGGGTGTTTTTGCTTCTTATCGTGATCCTAAGCTGAAAGAATCACTGCAGGCATATCAAGGATTGGCTGCATGGCTGCGTGAGGCAGATTTTACTGAACGCGAATTAGATAAATACGTGATAGGCACCATTAGCGGCATGGATGTACCCTTAACTAATTCTATGCGTCTTGATACAGCTGTAAATATTTTCTTAAAACAGGTTTCCGATTCGCGTCGTCAGCAGACACGTAATGAAGTTCTGCAGGTTACAAATAAGGATTTGCAGGATTTAGGACAGGTTGTTGAAGATATGTTAAGCGATGGTTACATCTGTGTTGTTGGCGGCAAGCAGATTATTGAAGGCAACAGCAGTTTGTTCAATAAAGTAATAAATATCTAAGTAAATAAAAATAAAACGGAGGTCAGTTTTAAACTGACCTCCGTTTTTATTTTTCTGTATTAGCATTGCCAAAAGTTCCGTCAATAATTTGCTCTGCCATCAATTCACGTTCTTTTTCGCATATATTAAGTTTTCCTGTAGTTAAAGCTTCTTTATAAAAATCACATTTATAGTTTATAGTTTTTAAAATCTTTTGCATTTCTTCGATCTGTTTTTCAACAATAGCCTTACGCTCTATAAAAAGTTTATACCGTTGAGGGACAGTAGGCATGCCTTCAAGACACCATTCTATATATTGCTTGATATCTTTTAAGGGCATACCTGTAGATTTTAGACATTCAATAGTATTAAGAAAAATCAGGTCGCGATGGGTGAATATTCTTTGACCATTTGGCTTTCTTTGCACAAATGGCAGAAGTCCTTCATTATCGTAGTAACGTAAAGTATGAATTGAAACATGCATTTTTTTTGCAACTTCTCCGATAGTGTATTCCATTTTTGGCACCTTTATATTCTAAAAATTTTTTAATCAAAAAGCTTGACCTCGAGCTAACACGAGGTGTTATTTTGATTATAGCAAAAATAAAAATTCAAAGCAATATAAAGAGGTGAGAAGTTTGCAAGCTAAAAAAATATTATGGTGCTGTTTGCTTAGTACTCTGATATTTACATATGCTGGTATAGGATGTGCAGATGCACCGCATCAGCAGGTAAGACATAACGGCAGTTATCCAGCAGTACAAGCACCAGAAAAAAACTTTACCGGCACGGCTTGGCTGGAAAATCTATTCAGTACACAAAATGATTTTACAACTTATGCAGCAAAAGTATATTTTACTCCGGGTGCAAGAACAAAATGGCATATTCATGGAGCAGGACAAGTATTAATTGTAACTTCAGGGTACGGCTATACACAGGAATGGGGAAAGCCTGCTGTTAGTTTAAAACCAGGTGATGTAGTATGGTGTCCTCCTGGTGTGAAACATTGGCACGGTGCAGGTCCTGATACAGCGATGTCTCATATCGCAATATCACAAGTACATCCGGAAGGAGTGACTTGGCTTGAACCTGTAGCAGATAAAGATTATTTATCGTTGAAGGAGGAATAAGTATGTTAAAAAAAGCGCTTTTGGCAACTATGTTAGTTTTTTGTACAGCAGGTTTTTGCAGTAACATGCATGCTGCTGACGCAGCTAGTTTAACACCTAAGCAGGAAAATATTGTGTTAGTATCAGCATGGACTGCTAAAGGAAATTTACCTGCCTTAAAACAAGCTTTTAATAAAGCCCTTAATGATGGTGTTACTGTCAATGAGTTAAAAGAAGTATCTATCCAGATGTATGCTTACAGCGGTTTTCCACGCAGTTTAAATGCGTTAAATACATTACTTACGGTTATAGATGAACGTAAAACTGCAGGAATTAAAGATGCGGAAGGAAAAACAGCTGCCAAGCCAGATCCGAAAAGGAATCGACATAGTATTGGAACAGCAATTCAAACTGAATTAGTAGGCAGACCAGTTGCAGGCAGGGTATATGATTTTTCACCTGAAATAGACAGTTTTTTAAAAGAACATCTTTTCTGTGATATTTTTCAAAGAGACGTACTAAATTATCAGGAACGTGAACTAGCTACAGTCAGTGCGCTGGCGGCCCTTGGAAATGTTAATGCTCAACTGGCCAGCCACTATAATGTCAGTTTAAATGTAGGTTTATCGACAGAGCAGCTTGAAGAAGCAGTTAAATTATTAAAATACCATGTAGGCAGTGAAGTTGGTAATAATGCTGATAATGTTTTAAGAAAAGTTTTGCATAATAAAAATTGATGAACAAGTATAAGGGAGATGGTTTTATGAAATTAAGTAAAAATTTATTAGTTGCTGGTTTGATTATAGCTTTGGGTGCAGGATTAGGAGGTAATTCAGCAATGGCAGCAGAGAATCCTTTTGGATTAGTTTATAAAGATGCAATTACAGAAAATGTATCGGGGCAGGTCAATATTCATCCTGAACACTACATGCTTCATGGAGTGAAAATTTCTGCTAATGTATATACGCCGGCAAATTATGATGCAAGCAAAAAATATGCGGCGATTGTTATTGCACATCCTAACGGTGGTGTAAAAGAACAGGTTGCAGGTTTATATGCACAGCGACTGGCACAATTAGGATATATAACGATTACTGCAGATGCGGCATATCAGGGAAGCAGTGAAGGCGAACCAAGACATACTGATAAACCTTATTATCGCACAGAAGACATTCATGGGATGGTTGATTTTATTTCAACATATCCTGGTGTGGATGACAAACGCATAGGAGCTTTAGGTATTTGTGGCGGCGGTGGATATACTTTAGAGGCAGCAAAATCTGATAAAAGGATGCAGGCAGTTGCAACATTAAGTATGTTTAATTCCGGACAGGTAAGACGTAATGGTTATATGAATACTCAGCTTGATTCTGTACAGGAAAGACTGCATCAGGCAGCTGCAGCCCGTGCAGAACAAGTTAAAACAGGCAAGATTTCCTATGCGGGAAATGTGGATTTTGATGCCTTAACTGATGAAGGAATAAGTAAGATTCCTACAGATCTTTATCGAGAAGGAATGATTTATTATGGAAGAACACACCGTCATCCGAATTCTACATTTGCCTATACTGCCAGCAGCCTTATGGATTTAATGACTTGGGATGTTACTGACCATATGGATTTGATTGATCAGCCGCTTTTAATGATGGCAGGAAGTAAAGCTGATTCTTTGTATATGACAAAAGAAGCCTTTGCCAAAGCTTCCGGAACTAAAAATAAAGAACTGTTTTTAGTGAAAGATGCAACTCATATTCAGACTTATTATGTACCAGAGTATGTTGATAAGTTTGTTGCAAAGCTTAATACCTTTTATAGCAAATATTTGCAAGAATGATTCACTAACTTGAAGAAGTAAGCGGATTAAAGGAGGCGTCTTATGTACAAATTTAAATTCAGTAAAATTTTAATAATGGTACTGTCTGCAATAAATATGACAACTGTTGCATGTGCTATGGAAAAACCGGTAACGCTGGTAGATCAGGGGAGTTTTGCGGCTGGCGGTACTGTGACAAAGGTTATGGGAAATTTTGATTACTCCAATCCGACTAATCCGGCAGGACAAACGCTCCATGGAGATCATGCTTACGTGTTTTATCAAATTCCCGCACAGGCGCATAAATATCCGCTTATCTTTCTTCATGGTTCCGGGCAGTCCAAACGTACCTGGGAAACAACTCCAGATGGAAGAGATGGTTTTCAGAATATTTTTCTGGGACGTAATTACAGTATTTATTTGGTTGACCAACCAAGACGAGGAGAGGCAGGACGCAGTACTGACGGTGGTTCAGCAGTTTCTGTACCAGATGAATTATTATGGTTTAATAATTTTCGTTTAGGAAAAAATGAATCCTTTTATAAAGATGTAGAATTTCCTCAAGATAAAAGTTCTTTAGAGCAGTTTTATAGACAAATGACTCCGGATACAGGCAGGTATGATGCAGAAGTTATCAGTGATGCAGTAGCCAAAGTTTTTGACCGAAGCGGAGAAGGTATTCTTGTAACTCATTCACAAGGCGGAGGTATTGGATGGTTGGCTGCTGTAAAAACTGATAAGATTAAAGGCATTGTAGCCTTTGAGCCAGGAAGTGGGTTTGTTTTTCCTGAAAAAGCAATGCCTGAAGCACTTGAGACGACGAGTCCTTTTGGAGCTTTAAAAGGTGAGAAAATATCCGATAGTGATTTTGCAAAACTTACACGTATACCTATTGTAATTTATTATGGTGATAATATTCCACTGGAACCAACGGATGATTGGAATGAAGATAATTGGCGAGTTCGTTTGCAAATGGCTAAAATTTGGGCTAAAACAGTAAATGAATATGGTGGAGATGTTACAGTTATTCATTTGCCTTCCATAGGTATAAAAGGTAATACGCATTTTATGTTTTCCGATTTGAATAATGTAGATATAGCCAATCTTATGGATAGTTGGCTGCATGAAAAGAGTTTAGATAAATATTAAATAAAGGAGATGGGTATGATGAAAAAAATAACAGCTGTTTTGTCCGTTATCTTTATGTGTGTATTATTAACAGCTTGCGGCACGACGGGGGCTGCGGTAAATAATACAAATACACATGCAATTCCTGATACGTTGAACAGTAAAAAAGTATTGATTGCATATTTTTCACGTACCGGAACAACTGAAAATATTGCTGAATTAATTAGGCAGAAAACTTCTGGAGATATGTTTAAAATTGAGACTGTAAATGCTTATCCTTCTTCTTACAAAGACACTACAGAGGTTGCCAAAAAAGAAAAAGATAATAATATGCATCCTGATATAAAGGTGCCAGTACCTGATATTAAAAATTATGATGTTATTTTTATTGGGTATCCTATTTGGTGGCATGATGCGCCAATGGCAATTTATACTTTTATGGAGAAATATGATTTTTCAGGGAAGATTATTATCCCATTCTGTACCAGTGGAGGAAGTGATATTGAAGAAAGTATGCCAGGAATTGTTTCTGCTGCTGGTTCTGGAAAAGTTTTTCCAGGATTTACTGCAAACAGACCTGCTGATGTTGAAAAGTGGCTTGAAACGCTCGGCTTCTAGAAATTTTTTATAAAATAATATTAATGTTTTAGTAAAGTCTGTATTTAAGTAAACAAGAGGAGATGTAGATTTATGGAATATGTTATTTTAAACAATAATGTAAAAATGCCCAAACTGGGATATGGAGTATATCAGATTGATAAAGATATTTGCGAAAAATGTGTTATGGATGCTTTAGCAGTTGGTTATCGACTCATTGACACAGCACAATCCTATTATAATGAAGAGCAAGTTGGAAATGCGATAGCAAAGAGCGGTATACCTCGTGATGAAATATTTTTAACAACTAAGGTATGGCTGAGTAATTATGGCTATGAGGAAACTGAGAAATCTGTTTATCAATCTTTAAAAAAACTGCGTACAGATTATCTTGATTTAATTTTGCTGCATCAACCGTTTGGTGATTATTATGGTGCTTACAGGGCTTTAGAAAAGCTGTATAAAGATGGAATAGTGCGTGCAATCGGAGTAAGTAATTTTTACCCTGATCGTCTTGCTGATATATGTGCTTTTAACGAGATTACTCCGCAGATAAATCAGGTAGAAACTCATCCTTTTAATCAGCAGAAAGCTGCACAGCAATATATGGAACAGAGAAATGTGCAGATTGAATGTTGGGCACCTTTTGCCGAAGGCCGCAATGGTATGTTTTCACAGCCAATACTTCAGCAAATAGCATCAAAATATAATAAGAGTGTTGCTCAAATAATATTGAGATGGCTGACGCAAAGAAACATAGTTACTTTAGCTAAGTCTGTACACAAAAACAGGATGCAGGAAAATCTTGATATTTTCGATTTTAATTTAACAGATGAAGATATGACAAAAATAAGTAAACTTGATGAAGGCAAGAGTTTGTTTTTTGATCATCGTACACCAGAAGCTGTAGATATGATGGTTAATTTAATGAAGTTGCGCAAAAATATGAAATAAGGAAATTTTTAGGAATAAAATATAAAAAGCAGGCAGTTATTACTGTCTGCTTTTTATATTTTTGTGTAAGTTGTAAATTTATGATATTCAAAGAAGCCCTACAATATCTGGCAGGGGAGCAATACTGCGTTTTAAAATACCGTTGATATGAGCAATAAGAATGCCATAATTAGTCATAGGTACATTTTGTTCAGCTGCACATTTATAGCGGTAAAGCATTTCACGGTCGTTAAGCATACAGCCGCCGCAATGAACAATCATTTTGTATGGGGAAAGGTCCAGAGGAAATTCTGTACCGCTGGTGAAAACAAATTCAGGATTTTTGCCGGTATACCTTTTAATCCAGCTAGGCAGCTTCACTGTTCCGATATCATTACACTGACGATGATGAGTGCAGCCTTCACTGATAAGAATTTTATCACCATCCTGTATGCTTTGCAGTGCTTTAACACCAGCTACTGCATTAGCAAGACTGCCTTTATAACGGGCAAAGAGGATGGAAAAAGACGTTAAGGGAATAGAAGGGTCTGCAATATTGGCAACAGCGCCAAAAGCCTGACTATCTGTAATTATTAGGCGAGGAGGATTTTTGAGCTGAGCTAAAGCCTCTGCCAACTGACTTTTCTGTACAACCATAGCAATAGCGTTATGGTCAAGGACATTGCGTAATACCTGCTGCTGCGGCAGAATAAGGCGGCCTTTGGGAGCAGCATTGTCTATAGGAGTAACTAATACGACAGTATCAAGGGGCTGCAATAAATCGCCAACCAGTTCGCGCGGTTTGGTTTCTGGTAACAGTTTGGGCAGCAGCTCTTTAAGTTCATGAATATGTTCACCTGATTGGACACTTACGAATAAATATGGAATAGTGAGATTTTTTATAAGTTTTTGCTGCTGCTCGTCAGTAATGGAATCACTCTTATTAAAAACTAATAAAAATGGTATATTTTTGCTTTTTATATGAGCAAGTAATTCTTTGTCTTCAGTAGTAAGACCGTTTGCAGAGTCAACAACGAGGACAGCAATATCTGTTTTATTAAGCACTTGATAAGCTTTTTGAATACGCAGCTTGCCAAGTTCACCTTCATCATCAATGCCTGGAGTATCAATCATCATTACCGGACCCAGAGGTAATAATTCCATAGCTTTATAGACAGGATCGGTTGTAGTACCCTTAACATCGCTGACAATGGCAAGATTTTGACTGGTTAAGGCGTTGATAAGACTGGATTTACCGGCATTACGTCTGCCAAAGATGCCTATATGGATTCGGTCGGCAGAAGGAGTTGAATTTAGGCTCATACGATTACCTCCTAATACACTGAAAGTACTTTATTTATATTAAATAAGTATGAAATAAAATGTTTAAAAATAAGAATTATTGCATAATACCAAAAGCTGAGAAAATTTGTGTAACAGATATTGACGGAGCACTATTTTTGCATATATATTTATTGTATACAATGTGCAAAAGCACAAAACCATTAAAAAGGAGGCGTATTAATGAATACCAATTCTACGCAGCATTTTCAACTTTCTGTAGCAGACCCGACTCCATTAGGATTATTTGGCCTGGCAGTTGTCACTATGGTGGCTTCGGCACAAAAGATGGGCATTGTTTCGGATGTATCATGGGTACTTCCGTGGGCTTTATTCTGCGGCTCATTAGCGCAGATCATTGCCGGTATCCTTGATTATTGTCACAGAAATATTTTTGGAGCCACTATTTTCTCTGCATTTGGCCTGTTTTGGGCAGCAGTAGGTATGAGCTGGATGATTAAAGCAGGTTCTTTTGGTGCAGGATTGAGCGCCGGGGTTGATGCTAAGGCTATAGGATTTGCATTTTTTGCTTTTTTCCTGTTTGCTTGTATCGGCACTATAGCAGCTTCTTCTGCTAATCTGTTTTTATTTGTAGATATGGTATTGATTGATATCCTGTTAATCTGCCTGGCACTTGATGCCTGGAAGATTGGGGGACATGCGCCTCATGCTATAGCTGCTTACTCTGAGATGGCAATTTCTTTATTATCCATGTATGGAGCAGGAGCAGCTTTTCTGAATAATTTCTATGGCAGAACTTTCTGGCCCTTGGGTGCTCCGATAAATAAGTGGAAACAATAATGATATAATAAAAGCACTGCCGAAGCAGTGCTTTTATTTATTTTATTTTACAAGTTCAAGACGGTCGTTGGGCAGATATTTACGGCCAGCTTTGGCACAGGGTTTACCGTCAACCATTACTATGTCAGCAGTAAAATTAATATTGCCGTCAAAGAAACTGGAACCAACAGCATAAGTGTCAACGGGAACACCGGCTGCTTCAAAAGCAGCAACGCGTTTGGCATCAAAACCGCCGGAAACGATGATCTTTACATAATCGAAGCCTTCGGCATCCAGAGCTTTACGTACATTGCATACAAGTTCCTTGCAGACACCGGTAGGATTGAACATACCCATCTGGTCAAGCAGGCTCTTATCAACCATGCTGCCGGAAGTGTCAAGGCGAACGCCTTGAAGTTTATGACCCAGTTTGCGTGCAACAGCGAGAGATGTATTGACACAGTCGTTGTCAAAGTCAACTAAAGCAATACGGGCAATTTGAGGATCAACATATTTATCAAAGGCTTCCGTTGCAGCTACTGTATCACCATTATACGTAGCAATCAATGCATGGGGAATAGTGCCCAATCCTTTGCTGCCGCTGGGCAGAGCGTTGGCATCGGTGGAGAAACCTTTGATGCCGCCGATTTTGGCTGCATAGCCGTCGCTTTCCTGGGTATGATAAATGTCATAACGAGCAGGGAAGAACAGAACAGGTTTGCCATTAGCTGCCTTTACTACATTGCGAACATTAGTTGCAATGCGGCTCTGACGTGCGAGAATGCCGAGATAGATAGTTTCAAGATGAGAGAAGTCAGCTAAATCGCCTTCAATGGTCATCAAAGTTTCCCAGGGTTCTACCTCGTCGCCGTCATGCAGTGCATGGATAACAATGTTTTCAGGGTTGTGTGCACAGGTCTTAATCAAGGCAATAACTTCATCAATACCGCAAACAACTACATGTTCACGGGTAAATACCTGCATAAGCACACGAGGATGATGATTATCTCCGTTTAAGATTTCAGCAGTGCGCAGAAAATAGGCATCGCTGTAGTAACCGGCTTTAATTTTTTCTATAGGAAATGTAAAAGATTCGACAGGCAATCTGTTTTTCATTTTTACCTCCATTATTGTTTATTAGATAGTATGATATAATAAAAATATGATACAATAATAACGTTTCTTATTCAAGCGATTTCACAAATTTATTAAAAAATGCTTAATTTTAAGGAGGACTTTATGAACGCAGCCAATAAAAAATATACAGTATTGCTGCTTTCCGCACCAATCGGCTCTGGTCATAAATTGGCAGCAGAGGCATTGGAACAGGTTTTTGCAGCAAATAAGGCTGTTCATGTGGTTCATGGAAATATATTTGATTTTTTTCCGCATTTTTTAGGAACAGGTTTTCTGAAAGTTTACTTGCAGATGCTGCAGCATTTTCCCTGGATGTATAAATATATGTATAAATGGGGTAATCAGGAGAAAGGTTCTCTTTGGATGAAGAACCTTATTAACGGTATTTTAGCCAGATTAGGCCAAAATTATCTGGAAAAAGTAGCTCCTGATGCTGTTATAGCAACGCATGCAACACCGGCAGGAATTATTGGAATTTACAAAAAAAGTTTGCCGAAAAAATTGTTCCTTGGTGCTGTAATAACAGACTTTACCATACATAAATGGTGGATCTGTCCTGGCGTAGATACCTATTTTATTGCTGATAAGCGTTTAACTGACAGGCTGCCGGAAAATACAGAGGTACATGCGTATGGTATTCCTGTACGGCAAAATTTTATGCAAGCTGATGGCAGTATTTTGCGGCAGGAACTTGGCATAAATGATGCTGAAAAGATATGTCTGCTTTTGGGCGGTGGTGAAGGACTTCTGCCGATGGCAGAAATTTTGACAGCCTTGCAGGAAAAAGAGAATATGCATAATATCAGGATCATAGCTGTTACTGGGCATAATAAACAACTGTTTGATAAATTGCAGCAATGTAAAGCAGACAGATTAACGGTGTACGGCTTTACTGAGCGGCTGCCGGAAATAATGTCTGCTGCAGATATAGTTGTTTCTAAAGCGGGTGGCTTGACTTCTGCTGAGGTTTTGAGCTTAGGTAAAAGATTTATTATTTATAAACCTCTTCCCGGACAGGAAGAAGGCAATGCAGCCTTTCTCCATCGTCACTGTGGTGCAGTTATTGCTAAAAGTACAGCAGAGGTGGCTGCTTTTGTGCAAACATTCAGCGAACAAGAAGCAGAGGAGTTACAGGCAGATAAAACGAGATTACAGGCTGCAGAAAAGATTTGTGATTGCGTCTTAAAGCATATAAGACAAAATGAAATTGCTTGACCGGACGGAACAAGCTTACTATAATGAAAGAAATCTATGTCTTGCGGCACAACTGTCGGTTGCGTCTGATATGACTTGAATAAAAGGGAGTTGAGGTATTGGACGCATTTTATCTGGCAGCTTTGTGTGCTGTGGTACCTGGATTAGGCAGAAGCCGTATTCCCAAGCTGATAAATTATTTTGGCAGTGCCAAAGCAGTTTATCTTGCTTCAGAGGATGAGCTTAGGCAATCGCATATCTGTACGGAAAAGCAGGTTGTAAATTTTATAACAGGAAGAAAACCTGAATTACCGGAAAGATTAGCGATATTTTGTCAGAAAAGCGGCGTAGCACTGCTCAGCATTTATGATGAGCAATATCCGGCATCGTTAAAGGAAATTCATGATCCGCCGCTGGTGCTGTATGTTCGTGGTACTTTTCCGAGCAGTATTTATAATCTAGCTGTAGTTGGTTCAAGAGAGGCCTCTCCTTATGGATTGAAGGCAGCTTCTTATTTTGCGGAGGCCTTTGCCCGAGAACAGATACCTGTTATCAGCGGTGGTGCCAGAGGGATAGATACAGCTGCCCATAAAGCATGTCTGCAGGCTGGCGGTACGACAGTAGCCGTACTTGGCTGCGGTATAGATATGTGTTATCCGGCAGAAAATAAAAAGCTTTTTGAGAGTATTGCTGCAAATGGTGCCGTCATTACAGAATTTGCGCCTGGAACAGAGCCAAAAGCATATAATTTTCCTGCGCGTAATCGCATTATAGTGGGGTTGTCTCGCGGCGTGCTGGTAGCTGAGGCGGCCAGAAAAAGCGGTGCTATTATAACTGCCGGCATTGCAGCTGATGAAGCAAGAGAAGTTTATTGTGTTCCTGGCAATATCTTTACAGGCAACAGTATTGGCTGCCATGACCTTATTCGCACAGGTGCCAAGCTGGTGGATGGACCGCAGGATATTTTTGAAGATATGCGTGATTGGTACAGCAGAAATAATATTGTGCAACAGGATATTTTTGCGTTGTCAGATACTGAAAACGCTGATATACCTATAATAGAAAAAGAAAATTTAGACGGAATGTCTGATGTGAGCAAAAAGCTTTTGCAATTACTTTTACAGGGGCCGTTATCTTTAGAAGAGTTAACGGAACAGAGCGGGGAGCCTTTTGCTGATGTGAGTATGGAACTTCTAAATCTGCAGGTGGAAGGGTTAATTGCTGCAGATCAGGCACAAAGGTATTACCGTATTTAGGAGGAAAGCAGATGGCAAAGAATTTGGTGATTGTGGAATCACCAACTAAATCTAAAACAATAGAAAAATTCTTGGGGAAAAATTATACAGTACGTGCTTCTATGGGGCATCTGCGTGATTTGCCGAAAAGCACTTTTGGTGTAGATGTAGAGCATGATTTTGAACCTAAATATATAAATATTCGTGGTAAAGGCGATTTAATTAAGGAACTTAAGACTTTAGCTAAAAAATCAGATAAAATTTTTCTGGCAACTGACCCTGACCGTGAAGGTGAAGCTATTAGCTGGCATTTGGCGTATATTTTGGGCATAGACCCTGAGCAGAAATGCAGAATAGAGTTTCACGAGATTACTTCAAATGCTGTTAAAGACGCTTTGAAGAATCCCAGACCTATTGATATCGACAAGGTTGATGCTCAGCAGGCGCGCAGAATAATTGACCGTATTGTTGGTTATCAGCTTAGTCCGCTGTTGTGGCGCAAAATTCGTAAAGGATTAAGTGCCGGACGTGTACAGTCTGTGGCTGTAAAAATTATTGCCGACAGAGAAAAAGAGATAGCAGATTTTGAACCGCAGGAGTATTGGACTGTTAATGCTAAATTGCGTGAGCATGCCAAAGCGCCTATTTTTGAAGCTGAAGCAGTAAAATGCAACGGCAAAAAGCTGGAAATACATAATGCTGAAGAAGCTCATGCAGTTGAAGATGCTTTAGCAAAAGCTGATTATATTATCAGTGAAGCTACAAAAAAAGAACGTCGTCGTCGTCCGGCTCCGCCGTTTACTACGTCCAGTCTGCAGCAGGAAGCAAATAAAAAACTGAATTTTACTGCCAAAAAGACGATGCTTGTTGCTCAGCAGCTTTATGAAGGTGTTTCTTTAGGCAAGGCTGCCGTTGGTCTTATTACCTATATGAGAACTGACTCCGTAAGATTTGCTGATATAGCCTGTGCTGAAATACGTGACTATATTAAAGATGCGTTAGGTAGCGAATACTGTCCTGTAAAACCGAATGTTTTCAGCAGCAAAAAGAATGCTCAGGATGCCCATGAAGCTATCAGACCTACCAGTGTATTGCGTACTCCTGATGAGGTCGCAGCTTTCCTGACAAAGGATCAGCTGAAACTATATACCTTGATTTGGCAGCGTGCTGTTGCCAGTCAGATGACTGATGCAGTATATGATGTTACTACGCTTCTGGTGGATGCAGATAAATATCAGCTGCGTGCCAGTGGTGCGATACTGAAGTTTGCCGGCTTCTTAAAGTTAAGTCGACAGGCTGATGATGAAAAAGAAAAGACCGTACCGTTTATTGAAGCAGGTACTAAAGTTTTACTGCATAAGCTTATGCCCGCTGAACAGCATTTTACTGAACCACCTGCACACTTTACTGAAGCAACCTTGGTAAAAGAGCTTGAAGATAAGGGAATAGGTCGTCCGAGTACCTATGCTCCAACAATTCAAACTATTTTAGACAGGGGCTATATTGCCAAAGAGGGCAAAAAGCTGGTTATTACGGAATTAGGCCTGCTGGTTGTAGATATGCTGACCAAGTATTTTACTGAGCTTATCAATATTCCATTTTCTGCAGAGCTGGAAACAGAGCTTGACGAAATCGCTGAGCATCATGCGGATAAAAATGATATTATCAGAAAGTTCTATGAACCGTTTGCCAAGTTGTTGGCAGTTGCAGATAAAGAAATAGAAACTGTGGAAATGCCTGTACAGGTGACAGATATTCCCTGTGAAAAATGCGGTCGCATGATGGTGGTAAAACAAGGACGTTTTGGCAGTTTCTTAGCTTGTCCTGGTTTTCCTGAATGCCGCAATACCAAGCCTATTTTAAAGAAAATAGGCATTAAATGTCCTGAATGCGGCGGCGAGGTTATTGAACGTAAAACAAAAACCAGAAAGATTTTTTATGGCTGTGAAAATTATCCCACCTGCTCTTTTACTTCCTGGGATAAACCTACGGAAGAAAAATGTCCTGTGTGCGGTAAGATTATGTATGAGCATGCCGAAAAGAACGGGCAGAAAAAATTATACTGCATGAATCAGGAATGTAGTAATTGTAAGATAACAAGAAAGGGAACTGTAAAAAGTGATAAATGATCCTATTCATGTCATAGGCGGAGGATTAGCCGGTTGTGAAGCTGCCTGGCAGATTGTCAGATATGGTATTCCGGTTATTCTTCATGAGATGCGTCCGACAAAATCAGATGAAGCACATAAAACTGCTTATTTTGCGGAGCTGGTCTGCAGTAATTCTCTGCGGGCAAACAATATAGAAAATGCGGTTGGCTTACTAAAAGAAGAAATGCGCCGTCTTGATTCTTTGATTTTAAGACAGGCTGATTTGTTTAAAGTACCGGCTGGCGGAGCATTGGCTGTAGACCGTGAAGGGTTTGCCGCCAGCATTACTGATATTATCAGCAATCATCCGCTCATCACTGTAGTTAATGAAGAAGTGACTGATTTAGAAAGCTTGGAAGGAACTGTAATAGTAGCCAGCGGACCGCTGACTTCACATGCGCTTTCAGAAGCTATTCAAAAACTGCTTGATGCTGAATATTTTTATTTCTATGATGCAGCTGCTCCGATAGTTGCAGCTGATTCTCTTAATTACGATAAGGTTTATCGTGCTTCACGTTATGATAAGGGCGATGCAGATTATCTTAATTGTCCTTTTGAGACTAAGGAAGAATATCTTGCTTTTTGGCAGGCTTTGTGTACTGCAGAGCTTGCTCCTGTTAAAGACTTTGAAAAGGAAGTATTCTTTGAAGCCTGCATGCCCATAGAAGAAATGGCTTCACGTGGTGAAGATACTATGCGTTTTGGCCCTTTAAAACCAGTTGGCTTGGTTGACCCGAGAACAGGCAAAGAAGCTTATGCAGTAGTACAGCTGCGTCAGGATAATGCAGCTGCTTCTCTTTATAATATTGTTGGGTTCCAGACTCATTTGAAATGGCCGGAACAGAAGCGTGTCTTCGGTATGATTCCAGGACTGGAAAATGCGGAATTTGTTAGATACGGTGTTATGCATAAGAATACTTATATGAATTCACCGCAGCTGCTGACAGATAAATTTAATTTGAGAAAAAATAGTAAATTCTATTTTGCTGGTCAGATGACAGGCGTAGAAGGTTATGTGGAATCTGCTGCTTCCGGTCTCATGGCAGGGCTGCATGCTGCCAGAGCTGCTCTTGGTCTGCCCGAGATAGATTTTACCAATGAAACTGCGCATGGAGCGTTGGCTGCTTATATCAGCAATAGTGAAGTTAAAAACTTCCAGCCGATGAATGTTAATTTTGGCTTGATTGCTCCTTTAGGACAGAGAATCAGAAAGAAACGTGAAAAAAATGCTTTAATTGCCCAGCGCGCTTTGGATAAAATTGAAGCAATTAAAAAGCAATATGAAATATAGTAACGATGTTATTTTAGAAATTAAAAATAATTTAAATTATTAAATTAAAAACAGTGCCTTGGGCACTGTTTTTTTATTGTAAAAAGAAAACCTCGCGCTATGCGCGTGGTTCAGGAAAGCTTATAGCT
>ERZ773192.974-NODE-974-length-32179-cov-6.111786_pt1 | contig 32179 bp, 30 predicted proteins | sample MGYA00581010_ERZ773192 | MGnify/ENA primary metagenome ERZ773192 (study PRJEB29015, sample SAMEA2737741) | human gut metagenome | biome: human gut; feature: human-associated habitat; material: faeces | place: China | collected 2012 ...
CGTCGCAGATAACTTTAATTTTCCTTCTGCTCTGCTTACTTTTACTGTTTCTGTTCTTGTTTGCGTCTTGTACCCTACTTTACTTGCTTTTATCGTTACTGTAAACGAAGAAACATTTGTTATTGTCGGCATTGTCGTATTATACGTGCGTCCATTTATTGAATACTCTATTTTTGCATCACCCGGATTTGCACTTACATTTGTTAATGCATTATGTGCTTTTCCATCATATGTTCCATTATATGGTGTTGCACTTAAGCTTATTGTTCCATTATTTACTGTTGCAGTATATGTCGCTGATTTTTCATTGTAATTGCTTGCTTCTGCACTTGTTACTGTTATTGTTGCCTTTCCCGCGGTTGTTCCCGATTTTACTGTTACAGTATTTCCACTTACACTTGCTGTTGCTATATTGTTATTATTTGAAGAAACACTTAATGTTCCTGTATTTCCACTTACTGTAAAAGTTGTGTTACTTGGATATGTTATTGTTCCACTCGTCGCAGATAACTTTAATTTTCCTTCTGCTCTGCTTACTTTTACTGTTTCTGTTGTTATTTGTGTCTTATAGCCTTCTTTACTTGCCTTTACTGTTACTGTAAACTCTGATGTGTTCGTTATTGTTGGCATTTCTTCATTGTATTCGTTTCCATCTAATGAATATTCTAATTTGGCATCACTTGGGTTTGTACTTATACTCGTAAATGCATTATGTGCTTGTCCATCATATACTCCATCGTATGGAATTGCCTCTAATTCTATTGTTCCATTTTTAACTGTTGCCACATGTATTACTTTGTTTTCTGCGTACTCTCCATTTGCTGCACTTTTTACTATTATATTGGCCTTTCCAGCTACTGTTTCTGGTTTTACTGTTATTGTATTTCCATCAATAGATGCTGTTGCTATGTTTGAAGCATCTGAGCTTACTGTCAGCTCCCCTCTTGATGTGTTATTTGTTACTTCAAATGTTCCACTATTTGGATACGTATATGTTCCATTTTTTGAAGATATCGTCAAATCGTCTGCTTTTGCAATTCCATCATATATTATTTCTACATCTCCGTTTTCCTTATCTTTTACTAAAAATTTATATTCATCATTTACTATTATCTCTGCATTTTTTTCATCTACTTTTTCTTTAGAACTTAAATTATAATTCTTCTTCCCAGTACTTATTTGTTCCAAATATGTATCCAAGTCAACTTTCTTACTCTCAACCTGTATATCTACCTTTTCAAGTTCTAATGCTTCTTTTATTCCTGCTACTGTTTGTATTTTTTGTGTACTCTTTGCCTTATCAAACAAATTGTTATTTCCAACTACCAGATTAATCGTTACACCCGCTAATATCATTATTATTACAATTGTTATTACTAAAGCAATTAAAGTAATTCCTCTCATTTCTTTTGTTCTCATACTTTTTTGTCCTCCTATGTTATCCTATAATCATTAATTATTCTACTTAATAATAAATTAACTGAAATAATTATAGAAAAAAAATATATAAAAATCAAGAGAAAAAAGTAATTGTTATATAAAAGTAATTTTTAATTCTAATGTGAAATCATACAAATAAAAATGCCTATAATTGGCTAGGTATATATATAGTTAAACTATGAGTATTATCATTAAGTATAAGACTTAACGAAATTTTTTTATATGTTTTACCTTTTGCATATATATTTTTCCCAATTTTCTCTTTTATATATTTTTTCATACAATCAATATTATTATGTTGTATTATACTTTTCAAAAACGCAAGCTTCCCGACCACTTTTTAATACTAGTGTATTAAAAGTGGTCGGGAATAAGCATATTTTTGTGTTTAAATAATTATTTAAAATAATTTAATGCTGTAACCAAACTATTTTTTCATTTTTGCCCGCATGTGTAGTTTAACCAAAGCTTAGAACTCCTTCTGCCTTTTCCACAATTTTCAGCCTTGTTTTATGGAGTATTATATCATAATGTTTCTCCGTTTCTTGCCAAATAATATTATAGAACAACTTTATTCATTATTTTTTTTGCTTCGCTTTCTTCTGTTAACTTCGTCGATTCCTGTGCACTCTTTATTACTCTATCATCTCCAACAACAGCATTAATACTCACTCCTGCTAGTATTAATAAAACTACCATAGTTACTACCAGTAATATTAATGTTATTCCGTCTTTTTTATCATTATTCAATTTCTTCATATGTATCTCATTCACTTTTTCTTCTTTTCATAACATTTATATTAATTTTATAACAATTTGTTTTAAAAAATAATATAACGTTTTGTTTTATCATATAATTTTTTTATAGTAAATTTTTCCAATTTTTTATAAAAGGAGTTTATAATATGGAAACACGTATAAAAATTTTAAGAGAAGACCATGATTTAACACAAAAACAACTTAGTAGCCTTCTTAATATTTCTCAAGTTGCTTATTCTTACTACGAGCTCGAGAAAAGAAGTATACCTTTAGAGTTACTATCTAAACTTGCAGATTTTTATGAAACAAGTGTAGATTATCTATTATATAGAACTGATGAGTATATTCCTTATCCTAAAGTTAAACAAAAAAATGCGTAAATAATTCATATTTTAATAAATGATTGTATATCAACAATTTTATTAATTTAATGAATTATTTTTGTTTATATTTTAAATTTTACAACTAATTTTTACTATTAATAAATATTTCTTATTCTATTTGTATAATAAGTATAAATAAAATCTACAGACAGCTAAAATATTTGCGTTTTTTCAGTTTCTTTTTCAACTCTTTTGTGATATAATACTTGCATATTTACAGAGAAAGGAAGATTTTTCATGTCATATAATTATAAAGAAATAGAGAAAAAATGGCAAAATAAATGGGAAAAAGAAGGAACTTTTTATGCAGAAAATAATTCTTCTAAGAAAAAATGGTATGGTCTAATAGAATTTCCATATCCATCTGGACAAGGATTGCATGTTGGTCATCCAAGGTCATACACTGCAATGGATATTGTCGCAAGAAAAAGAAGAATGCAAGGCTACAATGTATTATTTCCAATAGGATTTGATGCTTTCGGATTGCCTGCCGAAAATTTTGCAATTAAGAACCATATTCACCCAAAGATTGTTACAGAACAAAATATAGCAAACTTCACAAGACAATTGAAATCAATTGGTTTTTCTTTTGATTGGTCAAGAGTTATAAATACAACAGATCCAGAGTATTACAAATGGACTCAATGGATTTTTATTCAATTATATAAACATGGTTTAGCATACAAGGCTACTATGCCAATCAATTTCTGTACTGGCTGTAAGGTTGGTCTTTCTAACGAGGAAGTTGTAAATGGCGTTTGCGAGAGATGCGGTAGCCCAGTTGTTCAAAAGGAAAAGAGCCAATGGATGCTTAAAATTACAGATTATGCCCAAAGATTGATTGATGATTTAGACGATGTTGATTTTCTTGAGAAGATTAAAATTCAACAAAGAAACTGGATTGGAAGAAGCGAAGGTGCAGAGCTTGATTTTAGCATAGCTGATTCTGATGAAAAATTAAGAGTTTACACAACTAGACCAGATACTCTATTTGGTGCTACTTACATGGTTGTTGCTCCAGAACATCATATTATTGAAAAGTTAAAAGATAAAATCACAAACTTAGACGAAATCAAGGCTTATCAAACAGCTGCAAGTTTAAAATCTGATTTTGAGCGTTCTGAATTAAATAAAGATAAAACAGGTGTTGAAATAAAAGGAATTAAAGCTATAAACCCTGCAACAGGAAAGGAAATTCCAATTTGGGTTTCAGATTATGTTTTAATTACTTATGGAACTGGTGCAATAATGGCTGTTCCAGCACATGATGAAAGAGACTATGCTTTCGCTACAAAGTTTGGTTTAAACATCATTCCAGTAATCGAAGGCGGAGATGTTTCTAAAGAAGCTTATTCTGGTGACGGAGTTCATATTAATTCTGATTTCTTAAATGGAATGAATAAGCAAGATGCAATTGCTAAGATGATTTCATGGATTGAAGAAAAAGGAATCGGAACAAAGAAAGTTAACTACAAATTACGTGATTGGGTATTTTCTCGTCAACGTTATTGGGGCGAACCAATTCCAATGGTTCACTGTGATAAATGTGGTTGGGTTCCAGTTCCAGAAGCCCAATTGCCACTTGTTTTACCAGATGTAAAAGATTACGAGCCCGGCGAAAACGGTGAATCTCCACTTGCAAAGCATACAGAATGGACTGAAACTACATGTCCACACTGCGGTGGTCATGCAACAAGAGAAACAGATACAATGCCACAATGGGCTGGTTCATCTTGGTACTTCTTAAGATACATGGACCCACACAATGACAAAGCTTTAGCTTCTAAAGAAGCTTTAGAGTACTGGTCTCCTGTTGATTGGTATAACGGTGGAATGGAGCATACTACCCTACACTTGTTGTATTCAAGATTCTGGCACAAGTTCTTATATGATATTGGAGTTGTTCCAACAAAAGAACCATATGCAAAACGTACTTCTCATGGAATGATTTTAGGATCTAATGGAGAAAAAATGAGCAAATCTAAAGGAAATGTTGTAAATCCTGATGATGTTGTAAACGAATATGGTGCAGATACATTACGTGTATACGAAATGTTCATGGGGCCATTCGACCAAACTGCTCCATGGTCTGTTGATAGCATTCGTGGATGTAGCAAGTTCTTAGATAGGGTTTGGAACATGCAAGAAATTTTAGTTGATGACGGAACAAACGAATATTCAAAACAATTTGAAAAAATGATGCATCAAGCAATAAAGAAAGTTTCTAGTGATATTGAAGAAATGAAATTTAACACTTCTGTATCAACATTTATGACTATGGTAAATGAGTTTTACAAAGCAAAGAAAATAAATAAAGCAGAGTTTAGAACATTTTTACAATTGTTAAATCCATTTGCTCCTCATATTACAGAGGAATTAAACGAAAAACTTGGATTTACACAAACTTTAGCCGAGACACCATGGCCTACATTTGATGAAGAAAAGACTAAAGAAGATGTAATAAACTTACCAATTCAAGTAAACGGAAAATTAAGAGCAAACATTGATATAGCAGTAAATTCAGACGAGGAAACTATAAAAACTGCTGTACATGAAGCAATAAAAGACAAATTAGACGGAAAAACAATAGTAAAAGAAATATATGTAAAAAATAGAATTTACAATGTTGTTGTAAAATAAATTTTAGAAATCGCTCAAAAAGTTTCGCCCAATAGGGGCGCCCCTTTTTGGGCGAACATTTTGGTTTTGTAATATTTTTGAAATATTTTTTTAATTTATTTGTTACACATTATAGCCATTTATGTAGTATAATGTATATATCTGTACAAATGATAATTTAACTAAAAAACGTTAAGCCTTTCATATGTACATTTTAGCAAACCTAGAAAGGAAAGGTCCTTTTAATGAGTATTGAATCAGATTTAAAGAAAGACGGAATTACGGTTATTGAACCGCTTGATATAACTACAGTTAATGTTATTGCCAAGAATGTAAGCAAGAAAATTGTTGCTGCATTTTCTAATCTTGGCTTTGATTTTGATACCCTTTATGAAAGATTCTCTAAACTGCCCATGTACATAGCAGATATGCCTGAAGGAATGTCTGAGGCTAGCTATTTTTACAAGAATTCTGCCATATATTTTAGAGATGGTATGGGACTTGCTGATTTGGAAAAATTCGCTGTTCATGAATTGATTCATAATTTTCAAGAACAGAAAAATGAAAAAGGTGACTTAACAAGACTTGGACTTTGTACTTTTAAAGGGTCTAATCCAACAGGAATGGCTTTAAATGAAGCAGCTGTTCAGCTACTTGCTTCTAATATTTTAGAAAACACTTTCGAAACAGTAACATATTATGATATAACATTTTCAACAGTCAGTTCAAATTGCTATCCACTATTATGTAATTTAATTTATCAAATGGCTTATGTTACTGGTGAAGAAGTTTTGTTTGAAAGTACTTTTAATAGTAATGACCATTTTAAAAATAAATTTACAGCTCTATGTGGAGAAAATGTGTATAATCAGATTTCAAATTATTTTGATAAAATTCTAGAAACAGAAGAAAAAATAATAAAAATTTCTAATAAGATTCAAAAGAATGAGTTATCTACTGCCAAAGTAGATTCATTATATAGGAAATCTGATGAATTAAAGAAGCAATTGAAAAATGCCTATTTTTCTACACAAGAATTAATTATAAATTCGTATTTTACAAATTCTTTAAAAACACTTATTACTTCTGATGATGTAGATATATTTAGAAAAAAATTGTACAGTTTTCAAGACATAATTGGAACTACAACTAATTACTTTTTCTTTAATAACTACTATATTCAAATAATGGAAAAATTAGATAGCAGATATGATTCATTGTCTGATTATTTAGATGATGATAATACTTATTTGATACCTAAAAAGGAAAATAAATTTACTAAAATGATAAATTACATAAAAAAATTAATTTGGAAAAAAGAATCAGTTCGTTAATATTCTGGCAAAGCAGAATAATACTTATTCCTCTTAATTAATATAAAAAATACCGAAGCAACTTTACACTGTATTTACAGTATTAAGTTTACTTCGGTTTTTATCACCCCTCTAAAGTTTTTTCGAAAGGAATCTTACTTCATAAAAGCATTCAGCTGTTTGCACAGCTTGTTCAACTCCCCTTCCTGAACAAACATAGTCACATTAGTGATTCTAATATCAATATCGTTCATTCTCCAAAAGTGGATAACTACTTTATTCAACAGTTCGTTGTACACACCGACAAGCTGCAACTTCTTGTTATAGCCTGTCTGCATGCACTTGTGAATGGTATCAAAGGCTATTTCTTTATCCTTTTTACTCCTCATGTCGGCCCAAACAACTACTTCATAGCCATAAGAACCTACCATGCTATTAAATGTTCCGTCTTCCATACTCATCCATTGCCGAATAAGTTCCAAAGCTTCTTTATCATTAGCCGCTCTGAATTTTTTCGAAATTTCCTCATCTACCTCCTGCTCTTTGCAAAATTTAACAAGTTCCATTTCTCTTGCATTCATTTTTTAATTTCCTTTCAATCTTACAGAATGATATTCAAACAGCACATCAAAATGTACTATTTAGAATTATATACTATTTTACATAATATTACAAGTTATTTTTAAAATCTTTTCTGCGGCATCTCTTCCACTTCTTGCAGCCCATGCAACTGTTGCTTTCTGTCCTACTATGTCTCCACCAGCAAACACTTTATTAATTGAAGTTTGCATATTTTCATCTATTTTTATATAACCATATTCATTTTTTTCAAATTTTTCTATGATATTATTCTCTGGTTTAGAGCCTGTTGCCATTACAACATAATCCATGTCTAAAATAAAATTGCTTCCTTCTATATTTACTGGTGATAGTCTATTTTCCCCTTCTTTTTTTACCAATTCTGTTTTTATACATTCCAGTTTTTCTACTTTTTCTTTTCCTAATATTTTAACTATATTAGTCTGAAATAAAAATTCTATTCCTTCTTTTTTTGCATCCGCAATTTCTTTTTTTTCTGCTGGCATTTGCTCTTCAGCTCTTCTATAAATTACATAAACTTCACTTGCCTCAAGTTTTTTTATTGTTCTAGCAGAATCCATTGCAACATTACCACCACCGATTATAGCAACCTTTTTTCCATTATAATCTGTGTGTTTATTATATTCTAATAGATAATTTCCTCCATAAACACCCTCTAAACTTTCACCTTCTACATTCATCTTGGCTGGAATGTTAGCTCCAATAGCAACAAATACTGCATCATATTTTTTTGCTAAATCTTCAATTTCAAAATCTCTTCCCAGCTCTTGATTTAGCTTTGTTTCTACTCCTAAATTCAATATTTTTTCTATTGTTTTTTCTACTACTTTTCTAGGCAATCTAAACTCTGGAATTCCGTGTGTTAGTAGGCCTCCTAGCTTATCATGTTTTTCGTATATTGTAACTTTTACACCTTTTCTTGCTAAAAATGCTGCACATGTAAGCCCTGCTGGTCCACTTCCTATTACAGCAACTCTTTTATCTTTTGCTCTTTCGTCCACTTCTATTGATAATTCGTAATTATTTTCAATACTTAAATCTCCAATATAAGCTTCCATCGCACCTATTGAAACAGGCTCTCCCTTTATTCCACGAATACAGCTCCCCTCACATTGCTTTTCGTGAGGACATATTCTTCCACATATTGCTGGAAGTACAGTAGTATTACACAATATTTCATACGCTTTCTTACTATCGATCTCATGTATAAATTCCGGAATGCAATTATCTAGTGGGCAACCTTTTATTCTACACTGACTATTTTTACAATTCAAACAATAACTTCTTATCTCTTCAATTTTTTTCATCATTATACCTTTCATTTTAAATTTCAATTTTCATCTCATCAGCCTTCTGTTTCACTAGTTTTAAGTCTTTCCAGAAATCTATTTTTTTATTTTCATCACGAAGTAATGCAGCCGGATGCCAAGTTGGCATATAAAGTATTTCTTTCTTTTCTACCCATTTTCCTCTTGAAGCTGTTATTCCATACTCTTCTCCGAGTATGTTTTTTAATGCTGTACTTCCTAGTAACACTATTATTTTAGGTTTTACCAATATTACTTGATTTCTTAAATAATTAAGGCAAGCCTGTGCCTCATCAGCCTCAGGTGTTCTATTTTGAGGTGGTCTACATTTTACAATGTTTGCAATGTATACCTTGTCTCTATGTATTTCTAATGCTTGAAAGGCCTTATCCATAAGTTTACCCGCTTTACCAACAAATGGCTCTCCAAGCCTATCCTCGTCTGCACCAGGACCTTCTCCTATAAACATTACATCAGCATTTTTGTTGCCTACGCCAAAAACAATATTTGTTCTGTTTGTGCATAATTTGCACTTTTTACAGTCTTTAATCGATTGCTCCAAATCTTCCCAATTATCGTACATAATTTATCACCAATTTTATTTTCCTTCATCAACACATTTTTCTACTAACTTAATTTTTATTTTCTCATTTGTATTAATTTCTGCTTTTGTTCCAATTGGTATTATTATTTTTTTGTCAATATGACCAAAGTTATCTGATTTTATTATTGGAAATTTATATTCATCTCCAATAGCATTTTTTATTATTTTTTCAATACTAACTTTAGATGGATGCTCATAATTTCCAATCCATAGTCCTGCAATTCTGTCAAATACTCCATTTTGTTTTAAATAATATATATTGTTATTTACCATTTCTGGTGCAGCTTCAAAACCAAGCTCCTCTAAGAACAAAATTTTATCCTGTACATTTACTGCATATTTTCCACAAACTAATTTTGTAAATAGTGATAAATTTCCTCCAACAAGTTCTCCTGTAGCCTGTCCTGCTTGTATAGTTGTGTATTCGTCTTCTGGTTCTCCCATTATTAAACTTCTGGTATCTTCAACAAAAGTTTTTACAAATTGCTTATATGCATAGCCTGTCTCCCATGATGTTAGCGATTTAAATGTTGGTCCATGATATGTTACAAGCCCCGTCTTTTTGTGTATTGCATTTAGAATGCTGGTGTTATCACTAAAGCCACAAATTATCTTTGGGTGTTTTTTTATCATTTCATAATCTATATAATCTAGAGTTGTGTTGGAATCTTCACCACCTTTTACACACATTATGGCCTTTACCTCATCGTCTTTAAAAGCCCAGTTAATGTCTGCAGCTCTTTTTTCTGGTGATGTTCCATAACCTAGAGTATCTTCAAATACGTATTTGCCGAATTTTACTTTAAATCCCGAAGCCTCCATTAATGCAATGGAAGCATTTATATACTCTAAATCGTCTTTTTCTATATAGTTTGATGGAGCAATTACTCCTATAGTATCACCTTTTTTTAATTTACTAGGTCTCATAAAATTTTCTCCTTTTTATTTATTTGGAAAAGAATTAAATTTTGGCAAGGAAAATGAATTTCAAAGGCAAGGGCGCATACTTTGTGTATGTAACCGCGTTTGAAATGAGATTTGACGTAGCCAAAATTATGATTATTTTTCAAATGTCATTCCTAAAACAGCAATATTCCTGCCAGCCCTATCCTTTTGTGCTCTATATGAATGTATTACATTAGAATTACATACTGTACAAATTTTACTTTCTATTATGTTTGTAGATTGTAATCCACATTCTTCTAACATTAATCTATTTATTAAAGTAGTATCTATATGATATTTATTTTCTCGTTTTTCTATTATATCACAATTTCTATTTAGATAACTGAATGCTTGTTCAAAAATATTTTTTACGTCTTCATCTACTTCAAAATGACATTTCCCAATACATGGACCGATACATGCAATAATATCTTCTGGTTTAGAGCCATAGCCACTTATCATTTTTTGCACGGCTTTCTGACCTATTTTCTGAGCTGTTCCACGCCACCCAGAATGAATATTTCCAATTACATTTTTTACTGGGTCATATAATAAAATTGGTGTACAATCTGCAAATGATAATACTAAGTCTGTATCTGGCTTACTTGTAAGCAAACCGTCCACATTTTCTAAATACTCTTTTGATGTTTTTTGATAATTGTTATCCACATTTTTTATACAATCTGTGTGTGTTTGGTGCGGTTTTACTATATTTTCTCTTTTTATATCTAGCGCATCACAAAGCATATCGTAACTGTGCTCTGTGACACTTTTTTCGGCCTTACCATTAAAATCAATTCCATACACACTTAGCGTATATGCGTGTACTAAATTTTTGAATTTTAATAATCTTTTAAATTGCAAATATTCAATTCCATCTTTTTTTACATGAACCATATTCTCATTAGATAAATCCATATAACCTCCATTTCTTTATGTTCCACATTAGTTTATGAAGAATTAAATTTTGACAAGGAAGATGAGTTTAAAAGGCAATGGCGCATACTTGCTGTATGTAACCGCGTTTTTAACGAAATCTGACACAGTCAAAATTTTAATTATTCTTAAACCACCTTATTTTTAATCATTTCTAAAACCGCATCTTTATTCAATTTTGAAATATATTTATATTCATTGTTTTTCGTATTTTCATCAAACCTGCATATAGACTTGTATTTACAATACTCACATGGTGTTTTTTTGGTACTTGCATTATAATATGGTTTTACTTCTATATTGCCTTGCAAAATTTCTTCTGATATTTGTTTTATTATTTTTTCCATGTATTTTTGCAAATAAACAAATTGCTCTTTTGTTACAGCACTCGTGCCTCTATCACTTATCTCTCCGTCTTTTTTTATTGTCGCCGGAATTATTTTGCTTATACCTTTTGGCTCATTTTCTATATTTGTGTCCATTTTTTTAATTATATTCACATCGGCTAAAATTAAGCCTTTCATCTTGAACTCTTGTCTGATTTTCTCTTCTACTTCTTCATCAGTCAAGTTCTTATCAGTTCCGATTGTAGGATTTATTAAATTAAAATATAATACCCCAGCAGGTATAAAATCTTCTACCTTGCAGGTCTCGTTTAAATATGTTAAAAGCTGTAACTGAAGTCCATAAAACACTTGATTTAAATCGATGTTTTTTACAGAAGATTTGTAGTCTATTATTCTTACATATGTTCCATCTGGATTTTTCATTATATCTACTCTGTCTATTTTTCCTATAATTTCAACTCTTCTGCCATCATCAGTTGTAACAGTAATTGGCTTATACTGGCCTTTTCCTCCAAACTCGACTTCATGTCCGAATACTTCAAACTCGCTCTGTTTTAAACTTTGCACAATATATTTTACAGACATAGTAACAACTTTTTGTAACCTATTGCTTAACACTTTATATTTTGATGTTGTTGTAAATATGTAATTTCTGTCTAATTTTAGCTTTTCGCTTACTATTTCTGCTACGATTTTCTCTAGCTCTTCATCCGTAATTTCTTTCAGATTAATATTTCTTTCTTCTATTATTCCGAAAAAGTTATCAATTACATCGTGCATGAATGAGCCTGTATCAACTGCTTCAACATTAAATGTTTCTTTATCATTCAGTTTTAATCCATATTTTAAATAATACGAAAATGGGCAACCGCTGTATTGCTCCAATTTTGATACACTGGTTTTTAATGTACTTCCATACATTTTTTCTACATTTTCTTTTTTAATTTTCTCTGCTGTATTCGTGTAATTCAAAGCTTTTACAGCAGATGCAAGCTTTTCGTGCCATTCTTCACTTTCATTATATAAATTGTAAACATCAAACCATTTTGTATCAATTTCATTACCATCTCTAAACTCACGTAAGTTTATTAATAATTCCTTAAAAGTATTTTCCTTTGTAGAAATTTCAGATTTTCTGTATATTACATCACTCGTTTCTTTTAATCCTTCGAATATTTTTTTTATTCTAGAAACTAAAACCGATGGTCTTAAAGATTTTCCTTCCATGTCTGATGATGAATATGACAAAAATATTCTTTCTTCTGCGGTTGTAAAAGCCTTGTAAATGTTGAAATTATCCTCATAAATTCTGTCTATTGTACCTTTTGCAAGCTCTACTCCGTTTTGTTTAATCTTTTCTCTATCATCATCATTCAAAAATCCCTCAGCCTTATTGATCGAAGGAAACATTCCATCATTTAGCCCAATTATAAACACAGCCTTAATCTTATGGCTTCTAGACCTGTCTACGTCTCCAACAGTAACTTCGTCTTGTGCCATTGGAATTGTTCCAAGTTTGCTTTCTCCAAGACCAGTTTTTAATATCTGCATATAGCTTTCAAAAGTAATGTTCTCATCTCCAAATACAAGTACAATCTCGTCTAACACCTGCATTACAATTTTCCAGCTAGTCTCATATTCTGCTGCAATATCAACCTTTTGCATATCATTTAATTCTTTTATTTTGCTCTCTAGAACTTTATCTATATTATTCTTGATTAAAAAATTATATAAATTTTCTGAAATCTGTTTTGCAGTCTTGTTTCCAGATAAATTATTTTTTAGCTCTACTAATGGTGTTACAATTTCTCTTCTAAGCTCATTTATATGGTCGATTGTTGCCTTACCAGTGCTGTCTTCATCATGGAAATTCCAGTCAGCCTTGTACCACTTACTGCCTTTTATCTCCCATTTTAAAGCATAATTTTCAAGAAGGTAAATATCACTCGGAGTAATATTTAGAAATCCACATTTAATATAATTAAATACACTATCATATGACCAGTTTCTCGCAAAGATATCTAATATTGAAATAAGATATTTTACAAGAATATTCTGGCTCAAATCTCTCTTTTCGTCTATGAAAACTGGAATATCATATTCCTTAAAAATGGCCTTACACAAATTCGAATAAACATCTATGTTTTTTGTGATTACAGAAATGTCTCTGTATCTAAACTTTTTACTTCTTACAAGCTCTAAAATTCTTCTCGCAACTTCTTCAATTTCTGAATACTGGTTATTTGCTAAAAACAAACTTAAATTTTCTACACTTCCATCATATTTTTTATATGGAAAATTATATAAATTTCTTTCAATATGATTTAACTCTTTAGATTTAAATCTATAAATCTTCTCTAAAAATACCGGCTCTTCCACAGCCGTCTTTGTTTCTTTCGCAATTCTTAATATTTTTTCAATTGTCTCTTTATTGCTGAAAAAAATATCATTACTTGCTTCATCAGTTTTTTCCATAGAATTACTCGTAACTGTAATTGTAACCTTGCTTGCTTGTTTCAAAAGCTTAGCAATTATAGCATATTCTTGCTTAGTAAATCCTACAAACTCATCTATATAAATCTCTGTATTCTTGAACATATCAGTAGCATCAAGCTGATTTTCCAATATTGTTAAAGCATCATTTTCATCAACATAATTATTTACAATCTTCTCTTGAAACTTGCTATAAACAGTATAAATATCCTGCAACTTGTTTTCCAAATACAAGTCATTCTCTCCGACCTGTTCCATCAAAGTCTTAAGATTTTCTAATGTTACACCATGCTTCTTAAGCTCTGTAATCTGGGTCATCACCATATCTATATTGCTATCTGATTTTCCTAAAAATTTAAGATTATTCTTTTTATTTGAAAGAATGCTATAAATTAACATAGATTTTCCGCAATTTGAAAGTACAGTTTTATTACTACCACCAACTTCACTAGAAACTCTGTGTGCCATTCTCGCAAAAGTAAGCACCTCGGCATTAATAACTGCCGAATTTTGTTCTTCATCCTCCAAAGACCTTAAAAGCTCTTTCTCAGCCGAAAAAGAAAACTGCTCTGGCGTTATAATATATTTTTTTCTGCCATTATCTATGTTTTTACTTATCTCATTAAAAATATATTGCGTCTTTCCGCAACCACTTCTACCATATATAATTTGTAAACTCATACTATCTCATCCTTTTGGTGTATTTTATCATAATTATTGTAATTAAGCTAGATTTTTGTAAAATAAAAACACTACTTTTTGTAGTGTCTTGAAATTACTGTTGTGTTTTAACATATTTTTTAAATAGCTCTTCTAATAAAATAAAATTACAACTTCTCTCTAATATTCTTTGAGGCATATGATTTTTTCTATATAAATTTTGAAAATAATTAATCTTTTTAAATAATTCTGCCTTATGATTATTTAAAAATGTTAATTGTTCCTCTAACATCTTTTTATATTTTATATCTGTAACAGTAGGTAACACTTCTGTTAATTCTTCAATAGGCGTAGGAATCATATTGTTAATATTAATTACTCCCAAGTTTCCATCTTCAATTTTAAATATATCTATCGCTTTTGGATTAATTAGTTTGTGTTTTTCCTTAGGTGATGCTAATGGTGCAAAATAATTATAATTATTATATGTATATACTACACCTATATATGGTCTAGTAGAGTTTTTATTATATGCTACATTTTTATCATACTTTCTTAAGTAATTTATGTATTGTTCGCTTATATAATATATTTTTAAATTTTTCATAACATCCTCCTAAAATAAAATATGACAACCTTCTTAATAGATTGCCATATCTGCTTTTTTAAGTTCCTACTTTGGCAAGGATATTCCTACTTTTTTAAGTTCCTACTTTGGCAAGGATATTCCTACTTTTTTAAGTCCCTACTTTAGCAAGGGTATTCTTTCTTTTTATTAATGATAATTAATTATCATCACTAGTATATTTATTATACACCATAAATATACATTGTTCAAGGACTTTTTATAATTAAATTTAAAAAACCAGCCACTTATTTAAGCGACTGGTCTTCATTATTTTAGATTGTTCCCTTCTTTCTCATCTTTGCTTCATACATGTTGTGGTCTGCTTTTTTGATAACATCTCTTATGTCATCATATTCTGGATTAAACAATTCATGTCCAACCGAAATTGTCGGAAACAGATTTTCTCTGCTCTGGATTTTAGCCTTATTTTGCTCTGCTACAAAAACTGCATTCAATTTGTCAAGATTTGCAGAACTATTCAAAACCACTGCAAATTCATCGCCACCAACTCTGTAGCATAAGCCACATTGGCCATACACACGTTGAATTATTTCCGCAACCTTTTGCAAACATTCATTGCCATACTGGTGCCCGTAGTTATCATTAATCGACTTGAAATTGTCAACATCGAAAACCAATATCGTAGCAGCCATCGACAAATTTGTAGTGTAGCTAAAGAAGCTTCGTTGGTTCAACAACTGAGTCAATCCGTCTATATGCTGAGTTAGCTCATTATAGTAAATGTACATAAAGGCAGATGCTACTGCAATCGTAGTCCAGTCCAATCTAAGGTTTGGCAAAATTGACTGGATAATTATGCTACTTGCCATAAATCCCAAGATTAAAATTAAGACATAGGCATTTCGGTTTTGATATTTTTTGCTGAACATATATGCTTTTTGAAAATAAAATGTAATGCTAATCATATATGCCAAAACATACAACCAATACATTTTGCCATGATGATACGTATACGATTCATCAATATAAAATATACATCCAAAGAAAACTGATATAATCTCAATTGAGACATGTGCACATGCAATAAATTTCATGATTTTTTTTTCGTTTTCACTTACAGAAAAAAATGCATTTGCACAATTAATTGAAATGAATGGTGCAACCGAAAACTCAACAACCTTCACTATATAATGAAGAATTACTGTTTCTTCCGATTTGCCATCTACCAACACCCCAATAAGCTCTCCTATTGTCGCAAGCATTATACTTGCAAATGTAAATATAAGTCCCCGTTTTGTTTCTTTTGCCATGTACCTGTTTCCAGATACTATTGCCATCATTATGGCCATTACCATTATTGTAAAAAACGTATTTCCTATATAATATTCATTCATTGTGCAATCCTTTCTTTTGTATTTGTTGCTAATCTAAAACAATGGTTTTAACATACCTCCTTATTATAAAAGATATTTATTATAATTTTCACGCATTATATTATACCATTTTTTTACAATTTTTTCAAGTTTTTCGCTTTATTTATTATTAAAAAATAATATCTGCACATATTCTTTTACTTTATATGCAGATACTTCCTTTTCTCTCATCAAAATTATAATTATTTTTCAACGTTTTATCCTTATGAATTTTCTCTCTTCCAATAGAATAAATACTGCTGTGCAATGCCTTCTAAATCTCCAAATTTTTCTTTTGCGAGTTGTTCTATTTCTTTTTTGTTTACTTTTGCCTCTACTGGATTATGTATGTACAAATCATTCATTACTCTACGTACCCAAACGTCTATTGGGAATACGTCAAATCTCTTTAACGTTGAAAATAATAGTATGCAGTCTGCTACTTTTGGTCCAACGCCTGATAGAGTTAGAAGTTCGTTTCTAATATTCTTTGTACTTTTCTCTTGTTTTAACTTTTCTAAGTCAACCTCTCCATTCACAATTTTTCTAGTAGTTTCGAATATATATTTGTCTCTAAAGCCTAAACCCAATGCTCTTAAATCTTCCATACTTGCCGTTACTAACGCTTCTGGTGTTGGAAATGTGTAATACTCTTGTCCTCTAAACACTATACATGTTCCATACTTTTTTGACATTCTATCTATTATTCCTTTTATTCTTGGAATATTGTTGTTTGCAGATACTATGAAAGAAATTATCATTTCCCATAAATCTTGGTTTAATATACGGATTCCTTCTCCATATTTAATACTTTCTTTCATGTATTCGTCTATGTTTGCAAGTTCCTCTTTTATTGCTTCGTAATCTCTATCTAAATCGAAATATTTTCTGCAAACTTCATTAATATCTCCATCACAAATTCCGGTTATCATTACTTTTCCCGTAGGTTCTTGCTTTACATTTAATACATTCTTTCCAAATATTCCTGTATAACTTCCATCTTTTTGCACATTCCACCTGAAACATTGTCCACACTCAAAAATATCTCTGGCATTAAAAGATTTACAATTTTCTATTACATATGTTTGTTCCATTTTATTTTCCTCTCTTCTACTTAAATCCTCTTCCAATTACTTCTCTTGCATTTAATATTATTATAAATGCATCATTATCAATCTTTTTTGCGATGTTTTGCATCGCATAGGCTTCCGTTCTAGATCCTACACATAGTAAGGTCATACGTTTTTCATTTGTGTACATTCCTTTTGAGTATAAAGCTGTACTTCCTCTGTCTATTGTCTTTCCTATGGTTTCGGCAATTTCTTGATAATGTGGAGAAATTATTAGCAAAGCTTTAGTAAAGTTTATGCCCTCGAAAATCAAGTCTATCATCTTTCCCATTAAAAATATTGCAATTGCAGAATACAATCCGATTTCGATTGTTTTGAAGAATATCACGTTTGCAGTTATGATTATTACATCTATGAATAATATCAAGTTACTACTTCTGTATTGTGGTTTGTATGCTCTAATTACATATGATAACAGATCCGATCCACCAGTTGAAGAATTGAATTTCAAAATTACAGCTGTGCCAACTCCCATAAATATTCCACCATAGATACATGCTAAAAATTTATCATGTGTTAATGGCTCGATTCTATCTAAAAGGTCTACAAATACTGAAAATAACACCGTTCCATAAATAGAACGTGCAAATAATTGTTTTCCTACTTTAAAATATGCAATTAATAGCAATGGTATGTTCAATATTAACATAGTCGTTCCCATGGGATAATTTGTTAAATAATAGACTATTATTGCAATTCCAGAAAATCCACCTGTCGATAGCTCATTTGGCAGTAAAAATTGCGACACTCCAACAGCCATTGCTAAACACCCAAAAGCAATGTATATATACTCTTTTATCAGTTTTTTTGCACATCTTTTATTTAATTCACAAATATTTTCTATATTTTTTCTAATCTTCTTTTGTTTTCTTGTTTTTTTCTCTACCATAAAAATCACCTATATTAGCATTATTGGCAAATATAGGCATTTTTATACTTTTATGCAGTTTCTAAAACATTTATTTTGAACTTTCCTGGTTTTATTTTGTTGTTACACTTTACTATTGTAATTACAGCATATGTATCTTTTAATTTATTTATATTTTCTTTTTTATGTCCAATAATATTGTTTAAATCCTTAGAGTTTGCTTCTATCTCAACTCTAATCACTTTTGCATTTATGTGTTTTATGTCATCAACAATCTTGTCATACCAAATTGCATCTTCCACAAGCTGACCAAATGCCGGGTGGTATGGTCCAGAAATAACTTCGCTATCTTTATTAGCAGAATCTGTAATTGTATCTGTATTTTGCAAACCAACTCTTATTACTTGAATGTGTTTTTTATTAAACATTTTTAGTATTTCTTTGCTTCTCTCTACAGCCTGTCCAACGGTTAATGGAGTAAATTCCCCCTTATTAAATTCTTGTTCAAGCTCTGTTCCTTTTATTACAAGCACGGGATAAATTCTAACCATTTTAGGTTTTAATTTTATGCAATCCTTCGCAGTTTGAATATCATCTTTTTCGCTACTTTCTGGAAGCCCAACCATCATCTGATGTCCGAGATTAAATCCATACCAACGAATTAATTTTGATGCTTTAATAACGTCTTCGAAGCTATGCCCTCTCTTGCATCTAGCCAAAATATAGTTATTTGAAGATTGAACACCAAGTTCTATAGTCTTTACGTGGTATTTCTTTAGCATTTTTAGAATTGGCTTATCTATTGCATCGGGTCTTGTTGATAGACGAATACTGTTTACTTTTTTGCTTTTTATATATGGCTGAACCGCTTGCAATAGTTCTTCTTGTTTTTCAACTTCTATTGCAGTAAAGCTTCCTCCAAAAAAAGCAACTTCAACGTAGTTCTTGTCAGTCTTAAAATTACTTAAATAGTAATCAATAGTCTTTCTAACATCATCTGCTGTTACTTGCTTTTTCTCTCCGCTAATGGTTCTTTGGTTACAAAAAGTACAACATTTTTTACATCCCCAATGTGGTACAAATATTGGAATGATATACTCTTTTTTCAATATTATTTACCTCCGTCCACATAATTCATATTTTTATAAATTCTTTAGTGCCTTATCTGCAGCATTCATTTCAGCCTGTTTCTTTGTTTTTCCTTCTCCTGTTGCCAACACTTTGCCATTCAATTTTACTTCTGCAGTGAATGTTTTGTCATGGTCTGGTCCTGTTTCTTTAATAATTTCATATTTAATATCAACAGTTCCGTGTACTTGAAGTTTTTCTTGTAATACGGTCTTGTGGTCTTTTATTCCAACATTTTTGCTTGCAATTTTTATCTCTTCTTTCAAGTTTTCTATTATAAACTTTTCGGCTTGCTCTAGGCCAGAATCAAAATACATTGCAGCTATAACAGCCTCTACACTATCAGCCATTATTGCTACTTTTTTATTTCCTTGATGCATCTGTTCACTTTTTCCAACGTACAAGAAATCACTAAAATTATGCTTTTCTGCAATTTTGTAAAGGCTGTCCTCACATACAACCGTAGCCCTAACTTTAGTCATTTCTCCCTCTTTTAAATTAGGATAATTATTATAAATATACTTGCTTGATAAAAATTCTAATATACTATCTCCTAAAAATTCTAGTTTTTCGTTACTGGCAATTTTATGTTCATATGCATATGATGTGTGTGTTAAAGCATTTTTTAGTAGATTAATATTTTTAAATTTATATCCTATGTTCTGTTCTAAAGCTGACAAATCTCTATTCTGTTCCATATTCTCACCTCCTCATCAAGTACTATATTACCTCATTTTTTTGCATTTGTAAACAGCATTATAAATTATTAATAAAAAAAGACCAGTTTTGCACCAGTCCTATTATTCGTTATAAATTGCTCATCCAATTAGACGCCCCGTAAAGAATTCTTTCAATTCTTACAATTCTTTTGCTCTCATCTATTCTATAAAAAACTATGTAATTCTTTATAAGTAATCTCCTAATATTTAAATGTTTAATTTCATTATCCTCAATAATCATATATCTTTGCGGAATATATTTTAATGTCCTTATTCTTTCATTTATTAGTTGAGCATATTTTCTTGCAATAGTTGGTTCGTTTAAATTTTTCTTTATATATATTACAATTTTCTTTAAATCTTCTTTTGCCTTTCCAGACAATTCGATTTCATATTTTTCTTGCATCTGAACCTCATATTTTATTTTTTCAATATTTTTTCAACTTCATCAAATACTTCATCAATGGAATAAACATTACCACTTTCAGAATCTTTTATGCCTTCCTCTAATTTTTCCTTGAGATCTTTTTTATCCTGTGCAATTAATTCTTTAGGTGCCGTAGCTGTTGCAACTGTATATTTTAAATATTCAATATAGTCTAGAACCTTACTTGAAAGTTCATCTGGTAATGTTTCTATTATATTGCATATTTCTTTTTGTTTAGTCGTCATTTTATCAACTCCTTTATATTTAATACATTTATATTATATCACAGTAAATAGAAGATTTATACTCTTTTCATATTTAATTTTGACAAGTAAAAAAAGAAAGGTATTTAAACCTTTCAAATTTATTTTATCTTAAGCTACGTGATCCTTTATATAATCAACAACGTCACTTACTGTTACTATCTTTTCAGCATCAGCATCTGGGATTTCTGTATCAAATTCTTCCTCTAGTGCCATTATTAATTCTACTATATCTAATGAATCAGCTCCTAAATCATCTATAAAAGAAGCTTCCATTGTAACTGATGTTTCAGTTACACCTAATTGCTCAACTATTATTGATTTTACTTTTTCAAATATTTCTTCTGAACTCATCTTGTAAGTTCACCCCCTCTCGAATACCTAATCAACTTATACATAAGATAATACAAGTTTTATTAATTGTCAAGCAAAATAAATAAACTTTTCACATTTGCATGTAAATTTCTGCTGAAAGCGTGCATTTTAAAGCATTACACGTTTTCGAATGGTCGTTCATTTTTATAATATTACTTATGAACATTTTTCATTTTGAAAAACGTCCCACAAATAAGCAAAAATTCTGTTGCCTTTTTTTTATTATAGTGTTATTATTTTTATAGTATTACGAAGGAGAAATTTTATGTATCAAGAAACTTTTGATTTTTATGACTCAACTTCCATAAAAATATATAATCTAGATAAAAAAATAAGATATGAACTTTCTATCTTAGATAGATTAGACCCTATGACAAAGCGTCATTCCGAAAATGTTGGAAATTTAACGGGTAGAATCTGTCAATATTTAAGATTGAATAAGCAATTTACAGTTCATGCAATTATTTGTGGTTATTTACATGATATTGGTAAATCACAAATTCCATACGAGATATTATCAAAAGATGGACCTTTAACCAACGAAGAATTTGAAGTTATGAAAACACATACTACTTTAGGTTATAATATATGTATGAAGGATTTGCGTTTGCGTCCATATGCAGAAGGAGCTTTATATCACCATGAAGCATTAAATGGAACAGGCTATCCTCAAGGTTTAAAAAAAGAAGATATTCCTTTTGTTGCAAGAATAATACGTGTTGCAGATGAATATGATGCATTGGTTACAAAACGTCACTATAAAACTCACGTAAACATTTCAGAGACATTGAAATTAATGTTAAAAGATGCAAAACCTGATGACATGCACAAAGTTGTTGCTTTAGACCAACTTTCTGAGAATGCACAAAGTGGAAAAATTAGTCCTAAAATTTTAAAATGCCTTTTTAAAATTGTTATTGAAGATACTAAATATGAAATAAGTTGTGTTATTGATTACATTGACTACTTAAAGGAATCTATTAAACGTCTAGAATTGATTGATTCTTACAATATGAAAATGCAAAATGCTACTAAACAAAAGAAAAGAGATTACTACAAAGAAGGAATGGTTATGCTATTTCAGGCTGGAGAAAACTTTCAAAATTATCATCAAATTTTAAAAGAATATAGAGCCGCTTTGGTAATCCGCGAAAAAAGAATTGATGATTTATATAACGAAATCAAAATAATAAAAAAGCTAAAAGTTTAAGTACTTTTAGCTTTTTACAATTATAGCATCTTCACGCTTTTCGTTATTCTTGTTGTGAAAGAATTAAATTTTAGCATAAAAAATGAGTTCAAAAGGTAATAGCGCATACGTGTTGTATGTAACCGCGTTTTGAATGAAATTTGACGTAGCTGAAATTGTAATTATTTTGCAACTTTATAGGCCGAAACTCACTCCTAATGCATTATTAATCTTATTCATAACATTTTCATCGTCTATATGACCTATTTTTTCTTTTAATCTGCTTTTATCTATTGTTCGTATTTGCTCTGTTAGCACTATTGATTCTGTTTTTAATTTTGAATTTTCTGGTCCAATTTCTATATGAGTCGGAAGCTTGTTCTTCCCCATTTGAGAAGTTATTGCAGCTGCTATAACTGTAGGGCTGTGTTTATTTCCCATATCATTTTGAATTATTACAACGGGTCTAATTCCTCCGTTGCTCTGAACCAACTACAGGACTTAAATCAGCATAAAACATATCTCCTCTTTTTACTATCATATTATTCACTCCTACTATTTCTGTAACTAAGATTTGTTTTTTGATATATTTTAAATACTAGTTTTGAGATAAATTATTTTATTTCTATCTCATTGTATAATATGTAAACTATTACATTTTTGCTATTGTCCCTTATTGATAATTTTGTTGGTTTAAGTGTTTTTTTGTCTAAAATTAGCTCCTCTATGGCTATTTTTTTATCATTTTTTCTTTTTATTTGCATTACTATCTCTTCATTTTTTTCTGTTATATTTCTTTGTTCAGAATTTCGATATTCTTCAATAAAAGAGTTTAACCAAAGTATATTGCTTTCGATATATGGATAATTATTATATATTTTTTCTAAATTTAAATTGCTATTCTCTACTATTAATGATGAATCTTTGTATGTTAATTTTACTCCCTTAATAGTATCTGGCTCTAGTACTTCTTGCTCATCATTTTTTTCTTTGTGATTTTGTTTAATTAAGTATTTGTTACTATTTTTATTGCTATTTACAGTAACCTCTATTGTAGCTGTATACTCTTTAATATTTAAAATATAATCTTCAACTTCCTCTAAAGTTTTGTTAAGATTATTATTTCCAATATTTATAGTTTCATAACTTTTTTTAGAAAAAATAATTGAAATTATAACCAACAAAATAGCAATGCCTACTACAATAATTAAAAATTTTTTTGACTTTATAAATTTAACATTCATACAATAAAACTCCCAATATATTTAATAATAATATATTGAGAGGAATTATAAATATTCACTATTCTATTTAATATTTACAATTAAACCACAATTTTTAATCTTATAGTTAAATTGTAAATTTAATTTCGTCCAAAAAGGGGCGTACCTATTGGGCGAAATATTCTTTTAAACATTTTCGTACTTCTTCTGCTGTTTCCATTGTGTTTATTTTACTTCTAAAACTACTTGAGTCTGGCATGCTTTTTGTGTATGCAGAGATATATTTTCTCATTTCTTTTACTGCTATGTTTTCTCCTTTTTCTTCTATTTCTAGTCCTAAGTGTTTTAGTATTGTCTCATATTTTTCTTCGTTTGTTGGTTTTTGAATGCAAATACCGTTTTGTAGATATTGCACTGTTTCTCTAAATATCCATGGATTTCCGAATGCTCCTCTTCCTATCATTATAGCATCTACTCCACTTTGTTCTAACCTTTTCTTTGCTATTTCTCGGCTCGTAACATCTCCATTTCCTATTACCGGAATGCTAACACTTTCTTTTACTTGTTTTATTATATTCCAATCTGCTTCCCCAGAATAGTATTGGCTTCTTGTTCTTCCGTGTACTGTTATTGCTGATGCACCAGCTTTTTCCGCTATTTTTGCTGCTTCTACAACAACAATATTATCCGCATCCCAGCCTGTTCTCATTTTGACTGTAACTGGCACTTTAGCATTTGCAACTGCTGTCTCTATTATTTGTTTTACTAGTTCTAAATTTAATAATAATCTACTTCCATCACCATTTTTTACGACTTTCGGTGCTGGGCATCCCATGTTAATATCTACAATATCTGCAAATTCACTAACATATTTACTAGCATATGCAATTGCCTCAACATCACTTCCAAATATCTGCACAGCTAACGGCTTTTCTTTATCACAAGTCTTTAGTAATAACTTTGTTTTTTCATCATTGTATAAAAGTGCTTTTGCACTTACCATCTCTGTATATACAAGCCCTGCATCATTTTCTTTGCAAATTAACCTAAATGGCAGGTCTGTAATGCCTGCCATTGGTGCTAAAAATATATTATTTTCTAGTTCTACATTTCCTATTTTCAAAATTTACCTCGTTTAAATTTTATATATTTTTATTATTTTTCAATCGTTAGTCTATAAATATTGCCTTCTGTCTTCTACCACTAATATTTAACAAAAGACCTATCATCATTAAGTTTGTAAGTAATGAACTTCCACCATAGCTTACGAATGGTAGTGGAACACCTGTTATTGGTAATAATCCCATTGTCATTCCTATATTTTCTGCCATATGAAATAAAAATATTCCTGCGATTCCTATTGCTATATATGACCCTAAATTATTTTTTGCTGTTTTTGCTATAAATATCGACCTTGTTATAAGCACAACATAAGTTATTATTACTGTTGCAGCTATAATAAAGCCCATTTCTTCTCCTATTACAGCAAATATAAAATCTGTAGTCTTTGGATATAAGAAACCTAATTGAGTTTGGTTTCCTTTTAAAATTCCCATTCCTAGGAACTCTCCCGCACCTATTGCAAGCTTAGATTGAATAACATTGTATCCAGCACCTCTTGGATCTAAATTTGGATTTAAGAACACATCAATTCTTGTTTTTGCATGCTCTGGTAATACAAAAATATACAATACAGGTAGCAAAATAACAACTAATAAAATTCCGGTAATGATATACCTTTTCTTTATTCCTGCAACAAATAATATAAAAATTGTTGCTATTATAAATGTTATTGCTGTTCCATAATCTGGTTGTTTTACTATTAAAAGTACAGGAACTGCAACTATAACAAGTGCTAATAACAATCTAGTGGGTCTACTTATTTGATCTTTGCTTTTTTCCTGTATTTTTGCTACATAAGTTGATAATGAAATTATTGCTATTATTTTTGCAAATTCGGCTGGCTGTATTGATACCGAGCCTATCGTAAACCAGCTTGTCGCGCCATTTACACTTTTTGTGAACATAACGGCAATTAGCGAAATTATCATTAGCACATACAATATTGGAGAAATTTTCGATATTGTATTATAATCAACAAATGTTAAAATTATCATTATTGGAATACTTATAGCAAGCCACATTATCTGCTTCTTAAATTCTTCATATTCTGTGCCTTGCGTTGCTGAAAATAATGCTACTAAACCAATGGCTAATAAAATAACTATACAAACGAGAATTCCCCAGTCCATATTTTTTAATATTTTCTTTCCCATTGAATCTCCTCATTTATTCTTCATTAGATTTGTTAGCTGATACTTTTTCTTTTACTTCTTCAGAATCTTCTGAGTCATCTGTTTCATCTAACTCTTCATTATCATCTTCTGAATCATCATTTTCTGATTTATTATCTTCGTTTTCTACATCAGATTTTTCACTCTCATCATCAACGCTTTCATCGTCATCAGATGTATCAACTGTGCTCTCGTCTAACTCTTCGTCTTTAGAATCATCTTTTACAACTTCTTCATTATTCTCATCAGAAGTTTTCTCTTCTACATCTTCTTCTGAATTCTTTTTTTTCTCTGTTGTATTGTCTTCCTTTTTAACATTTTCTTGTTTTTTTTCTTTTGTTTCTTTTTCTATATTTTTTTCTTTTTTCATTTCTTCCCTTATTCCGGCGATTGGAATATTTGCATATAATGCTGGTGCACCTGTTGTTCCATCCTCATTTGTCTTGTTTGTTAGACGCACATCTATATCTTTCTCATCAACATCTATATATTTTTTTATAACTTCTATTATTTCTTGTCTCATCATGTCTAAGAAATCAGCTGAAACATTTGCTCTATCTTGCATTAAAACTAAATGTAACCTTTCTTTTGCTGTATCCTTAGATTTTGCTTCTATCTGGTCTTTCTTTCCAATCTTTTTAAAGAAATTAATTACGTTCTCAAACATTATGTACCCTCCACTATTTTTTTCTGAATATGCCTTTTATTTTGGTAAAAAATCCTTCATCTCTGCCCGGAATTGTAACATCAATATTTTCACCAAGAATTCTTCTTGCAATTTCTAAATATGCTTTTCCTGATGGAGCTTTTTTGTTTATTACTGCAGGTTCTCCTTTATTTGTTTGAGTAATTATAAACTCATCGTCTGGCACGACGCCTAAAAGATTGATTGATAGTAAGTCAACAATATCGTCAACATCCATCATCTCTCCTTTTTTAACCATGTTTGGTCTTAATCTATTTACAATTAGCTCTGGATTTCTAATCTCAGACGCTTCTAATAATCCTATAATTCTGTCTGCATCTCTGATTGAAGATATTTCTGCATTTGTTACTACTATAGCTCTGTCTGCTCCTGCAATTGCATTTTTGAAACCTTGCTCTATTCCAGCAGGACAGTCGATTATAATATAGTCAAATTCCTCTTTTAGTTTGCTAGTTAGTTCTTTCATTTGTTCTTCATTTATAGCGCTTTTATCTCTAGTTTGAGCAGCTGGTAATAGGAATAACTGTTCAAACCTTTTATCTTTTATAAGGGCTTGTCTTAGTTTACATTTTTCTTCAACAACATCTACTATATCGTATACTATTCTGTTTTCTAATCCCATTACAACATCAAGGTTTCTAAGGCCAATATCAGTATCTACTAATACAACTTTTTTTCCTTTTAGGGCAAGAGCAGAACCAAGATTTGCTGTTGTAGTTGTTTTTCCTACTCCACCTTTTCCTGATGTTATTACTATAACCTCTCCCATAGAATCCTCCATTTCTTACTAACTCTTATCAAATTCACAAACTTTTTATAGATTTTTTAATCCATAATTTTCTACTAATATATTATACGCAAATGGGCAAAAAGTCAAGTAAAATTGGGCATTTTGTGAAATTTACAAATTTGATGAGAATGATAATTTTAGGAACCTTATTTTAAGCGTACAAATAAAAAAACACCTAAAACTAGGAATAAATTTCCAAATTTTAAGTATTTCATTTTTTTACTTTACATATTTGTTTACTAATAAACTTTATCATTAAAATATTCCATAATGTCTGATTTTTTCATTCTATTAGCTTTTATTTCATTGGCTATATATAGCAATGTAGTTACAGTTATTGCATTTCCATAAATCTCAGTAAACAGTGTTATACGTTGGAGTTTTTCTTCAATATTTCCAACAAATTTTCCAGATATAAATGAGAAATAAAATTTTTTTACATTACTATCAAAATTATTCCACCATTCATTTGGATTACGCTTCTTTTCTCTTTTATTGTTTTCTTCAACATATCTTGTCATTTCATCCACTTGTGAAATTGGTAAATTGTACCCTTTAGAGTAAGCTTTCGTATCAATTATTATTCCATAATTCTCAACTTCATTATTAGTATATACAATTCCATCTGGCTTTCGTGTTCCACCTAAATGTAGCCCCTTATAATTACATTCATTTATCAGTAATTCTATTGTTTTCATCTCAAATAATCTATTTTGTTTGCTATCATATGCTAAATCTACCATAGACAAATAATCGTGTGGTAATGTATCTAGTTTTTCTCTTAATTTATCTTTCTCAATTAAGAATTCCGATTTTTCAGCTTTAATAATTATTGGAATTACAAAGTCCATAATTATATCATTAAAATAATACTTCCCACTTTTGTAATCAATATTTAGCCCTATATTAGTTAATCCGCAAATATCATCACTTATAGCACTTGGTAATTCAAAAATTTCATAAGATTCCAATTTGTTTTTTATTTCGTCTATAGTTAATCCTTTTTTACTTTCTGCTAAGATTTTAAGTATTATACTTCTTCTCGTTCTTATATAATTTCTATCATTTCCTTTCGTCGCCATCATTTCCCATGATACATTCTTAGAAATTCTACAAAATCTACTTTTTCCTTCTGCCCTATTAAGTGCTTTTAATCCTTCATTAGTTATAATATATGATTGTCCTATTTCTTCTTTGTATTCTTTTCCACCAATAGCCACTACAATTTCTTTCGTAACTTGTTTCAGCAATCCTAGTTCTGTCAACCATTTTCCTATCATTCTGGCGTATTTATCTGAAGACCCTTCTGTGTTAGTTTTAATTTTATTTTTTTCATTTATAGACTCTGTTGTTGCTAATGTCATAATTAATACATTTTGAGGAATACTTGTAAAACCATCTTCCCCTATAAATCCCAAGTTAGAGCCCAGCTCAAATTTTGTCATTACTTTTCCATTTGACAGCAACCTTAAAATTCTAATTGCCGGTGGATAACTAAGAATTGCCTCTTCCAACAATAGCTTACCTTCACTAGCATCTTTTGTTTTAATCCATTCTAGCCCTTTTTCTGTTATTTCAAAAGTATCGTCCTCATAATTGTACTGTATAAATCCTAGGCAATGAGCCCATCTAACAAAATTATCTGCTGGCCAATCGCTAATAAATTTTCTTTTTTGTCCTTCTACTGTAGCTTGAACAATTCCATTGCATCTTGCACTTGACCTAGGTGTAAATGCCGTTCCTATTAAATCCGTGTATTTTATTTTTAATGGTTTACTTCTCATTACTTCTAAAAAATGGCTTCTTCCGTCTTTTTCTTCTATAAGCTTTTCTATTCTTTCATCAACTAATTGCTTATGTACTTCTGATGTATTATCAAAAATTGCAACAACATTATATAAGGACTTAAAGTCACTCGGATCTTGTACCCAGCCAAAAGTTCTAAATTTTCTATTTTCCATCTTTCTTAATTCAATCATTTTATCCTCCTAGTAGTTTATAATTAATACTTCTATGCTCTTATCACGTTTAGTATTATAACTCGAATTTGAATAATCACTTGTCAAATATATTGTTTTATATTTTTTACTCCACTCTTTTAAAAGTATATTTTCTTTTCCTTTGTGTTCAATAACATTTGACAATGCAAATTTTACTTTTCTTTTATTTAATTCATCTAGTACTTTATATAATTGTATTTCTTCTTCTTCTTTCCAATCCTTAAACCCTCTATTGCCATCATTATACGAGCCAGTCGTTATTAAATAAGGAGGATCACAGTATACAAAATCTTCACTATTTAATCTACTTAAATCTACTTTATCAAATGGTTCGGATAAAAACTCCACATTCATACTTTTTAGTTTTTCGGTAAAAAGAATTAAGTTTGATTTCATATTGTCTGAAAATTGACTTCTGTTTCTTCCAAATGGATTATTATATTCTTTATTGTTATTAAATCTAAACTGATAATTAAATGAATAACATGACAAAGTATATAAGTCTATTGGTTCTTTTGTTTTATTGTAATAATTCCTAAATTTCTTAAAAGCCTCTTCATTTTCTTTTGATAATCCATATTCATTAATTCTTCCTGTTATTTTGTTTAGAGTTTCATCTATTGGTTTACTATATAGTTCTTTATATAAATCTATAATAAATGTATTCATGTCATTACATACAACTTTATTGCAATCTACATTTATTCCAACATTAAATCCTCCTGAAAACAAATCTACAAAAGTGTTTATTTTATCTGGAAAGAATTCTATTAATTGTGGTAATAATTTATACTTTCCACCAATATAATTCAGCGGACTCTTTAAAAATTTTCTTCTTGAAGCGATTCCATTAGCATATGTATATTTTTCCTCATCTTCTCTAACTTGTAGCGCATCTGCATATGGAACATAAAAATAAACTTCAGGCTGTTTATTACTCATTTTTTCCTTTTTTATGTAAAAAATATATTCATAATGCATATCCAATTTTTTAGTTAATTTATTTTGATACTGCTTATAAGGAATTTTATATAACCTATATGTATTAATAATTCCATATCTTTTTAAAATTCCTTCTATTTCTTTTTCAGATAAAATTCCATCTTGATTGTAGCTTAAAATAACATGTTTAAAATTGGCTTTTTTTATTAATTCTTCCAGTTCATTGTAAACTTTGCTTTTAATGCAATAATCTGATTTTTGATTTGCATATTCTCTTATTCCTGTTTTACCGATTTATTATCGGATTATCATATTTAGCTATCGTTTCAAGTAGATGATAATTTGGTAAATACTGCCTTTCATTGTATGGAGGATCCAAATAAAGTATATCCCCACTTATTTGCTCTATCAATTTGTTAGAGTCTGTATTATAACATTCATTATCACAATTATTATCGATAACATTCAATCTAATAAGCTCAAATTTTTTTAATGCTCTTCTATCCCACTCTTTTAAATATGCTCCATATGTTCCAGTTATATTAGATACAAATGGAATTCCTTCAAGTAAAGATGCTAACAAATAATAATATTCATTTTCGTTAATAAGTTCTTCATTTTTCCATTGTTCTATTGTTGTTCGAATAAAATCTATTCTTTGAGCATTTTCTGTTGTTAAATACATTCTTTCACATTTCTCATGTGGAGAATAATTAGAATACACAAATCCATCTTTTATATCAATAGGAGCATTTTCCAAATAATCAAATACATCTTTTATATTCAATGCTATTTTTACTTTTTTAAACTCCGGAATCTGATTATTCTGAATTGTTGCCTTTTGCAACACATATGAAAAATACAACATGTCATTAGATATGATTTTGTATTCATTTTTAAAAAATCTTGCGACTGATGAAGTACCAGAAAATAAATCGCAAAATACCTTCTCGCTTCCATCACAATTTTCTTTGATTACCTTTTGTATATCATTTAATAAATTCGTTTTGTTTCCTATAAATCTCATTTTTCACCTCTGCATCCGTAAACATCCCTATTCTATAATAAATAGATATTTTTTACAAGATGTTTTGAAGAAAAATTAGAATTATAAAATTAAATTTAATTTTTTTATTTTCCTTAATTTATTTATAAAGTAGTGAATTTTTCCATAATATAATAAATATCCAATTGAATAAATGTGTTTATTATCTATTCTATTGGATATTCTTTTTTACATATATATTTTAGTTTTTAATATATAACTATTCTAAAGCCCAAATCGTAAAAATTATAGTTTGTAGCAACTAAATACTGCCTTGTTGATACCGTAACTGAGCCATTATATTTGTAATAGCTTCCCATTAATGAACACGGTCTATTAGCTTCTCCTGTATTTTCTAGTGTATATTCCCACACGTTTCCCGCAATATCATAAATATTCATATGTGCAAATTTTTCACTACTTCCAGTTGTTAATAGTATATTTTCAGCTTGTTTCTTTTCATATGGGCAATTGATGTAATTATTACCATCTTCTACAGAATATTTTGCATTTTTATTAGTTATATTCCAAATATTATCTCTGTAATTTCCTAAATTTACACTATTTTCATTTATTTCATTATTGCTTACATTACCTTTTGTATGCATAAAAGCAAGTATTAAGTCCCATTGTACTCCAAACATTAAACTACTTGTTTTAGTTCCTGAATTTA
>ERZ773192.976-NODE-976-length-32155-cov-9.358318_pt1 | contig 32155 bp, 33 predicted proteins | sample MGYA00581010_ERZ773192 | MGnify/ENA primary metagenome ERZ773192 (study PRJEB29015, sample SAMEA2737741) | human gut metagenome | biome: human gut; feature: human-associated habitat; material: faeces | place: China | collected 2012 ...
ATATGTGTGCACCATATTTATGAACATTTATTCCTTCTATATTTTCTGTATAAATGTTGCCCGCTATATGTTCTCTCTTATCTATAACTAAAACTTTCTTACCTGCTTTATTCGCTAAATTTGCAAATGTAGCGCCAAATAATCCTGACCCTACTATTAAATAATCATATTTTTTCATTTTGTTTTACTCCATTCTTCATTTTATTAATTAATATTAAAAAATATTTTCTGTTTATATACAATATATAAACTAGTACTAAAAAAATATTTATTATGTTAGATTTAAAACTATTAATTAAATACATATAATAACTAAATACAAACATAAACATTAATGATATAAAAAATTTAAAATTAAATTTTATTTTTATATATTTTTTTATATCGATATATCGATATATTGACATAGATATAAATGAAATAATTGTAGAAATGATTGCTGCCCATATTCCTATAAATTTAATAAAAACAACATTTACAATAATATTTATTAAACTGGCAAAAATAGACGTTTTTGCCAGTTCATTAGATAACTTTTTTGCAACATAAACTGAACTAAGTAAACCAACAACAATATTAAAGAAAGATCCAAATAATAATGGTGGAATATACAAATATGATTCAGCATATTTTTGATCTATTAAAAAGTTAAAAACAATTGGAATTGCAATAATTATTAATAACATTATAGAGGCAAATATTTTTAAAATATTATTTATCATATTAGAAATAAATATATCACTATCATCATCATCTATATGTAAAACAACAGATTCAGTCCATGATAAATTTACCATTTGAAAAATCGTAACAAAAGCGGTTGAAAACTTATTAGAAACCGAATAAATACCGTTTTTACTAACATTTAAAAAAATAGAAATAATAGTTCTATCAGAAGCATTAATAATCCACCATCCTATATTATTGGGAATAAGTGGTATTGAATACTTCAATAGTTCTTTGCATATTTTTTTATCAATTCCACTATATTTTTCATATTTGTAAACTCTAACTTTAATAATTATAAAAATACACCCTAAAACATTTGCTATAATTTGGCTTGAAATCATTCCTTCTACACCAAAAGAAAAAATAACTAACAATATAATATTAAAAATAACATTAGAAATACCTACAATCATACTACCAATTGAATAACTTATATTATCTCCTAAACCTCTTGCAATTTGAAGTAAATAATTAATCATCATCGTGCTAATTATCAACACCAACATATAATTTATATAATCAATATTAAAAATAACATCTATTATCCCTACAATAAAAATAGTTATAAAAGTAGTTATTATAAGCATAAAAGTACTAGTACTTATATATTTTACTTTATTGTTATGTTTTTTTCTACAATCAACCAAAAAACGAAAAATAGCATTCTCAAGTTGCAACGAAGCTAATGGTGCAAGTAAATTTACATATGTTATTATTAAATCAACAATTCCATACTCTTCTGGATTTAATACTGATGTATAAACTGGTAATAGTAAAAATATAACTAATTGTGTAAAAATCTTACCAAAAAGAATAATAGCCGTATTTTTAGCAAACTCTTTTGTTTTATTGTCTTTCTTCATACATACCTCTTAACATTATTTATCTATATTCTTTATAATCCATTTTTTTGTATTATCAACTAAGCCATTTAACTTTTGTTTTGAAAATTGATACTCAAACATTATTGAAATTTTTCTTGCTTCTGATTCATTTTTTACTATCCTATTTTCCAAACTAATAGATTTTAGATAATCAAATGTTCTTTTTGGATTTTTATGATTTTCTAATGCAACAAATGGTTTAGAAAAATTCGTAGAAAATATAACACCATGAAACGAATTTGTTATAATATAAGTTGCATTTGATACCAAAGATATAAAATCCTCTGGACTAGCACTTACAATATTTTTATCAATATTTTTAAATTTAAATTTATATGGTGTTATAATCCAAATTGGTAATTTTATTCTCTGTTTTAAAGAAATTATTTCTTTTTCATACACTTTTAAATTTGCATCTACTAAATATAATAAAATATATTCTGATTCATTTTCATTATATCTATTGTTGCTTTTAAGTCTATTTTCCCATTCTAGTTTTGACAATAGTAATGTTGGATCTGTTGATACAAAAATTTCTTTGTCAATATTTTTTTCTAATTGTTTTTTTAAGCTTTCTTCTCTAACACTAATCGCATCATATTTATTAAGATATCCTGATACATCTTTCATTTCATTTTGTGAAAAAATATAACTTCCAGCACTTGATGAAATTGACATTTTCCTAGACTCATTAGAAAAGTTCAGGAAAAATATTGGATCAATTCCATCAAATATAACAGGATTCCAAATTTGATCACTTCCCGATATAAGAATATCATATTTCTGATTTTCTATCTGATGCACATCTTCCACATAATTAGATTTTTTCATACTATTATTAAATCTTTTGAATCCTTTTTTCAAATGCCTATTTTTACCAAAAATTACATATTGAATAAATTTTTTTATTTGACTTTTTATAGTTCCAGAAAAAATAAATTTTAAAGGTTCTTTGCTCTTCTTTTCATATTTGTTTTCATAATTAATTAATTCAACATCTTTGTATCCTATTGATTTAATATACTCACATGTTGCATACGCTTGCAATACTGCACCATAATTATAACTGTTATGTAGTGTAATTACCCCAATTTTGTTTTTCTTATTCATAATCTTCTCCTTTTGTTAAATTCCCAACATAGTAACCTATTGATAATAATAATATCATATTGCAGGTTATATCAAATGTATCAACAAGTAACATAATAAGCATTGAAAAAATTGTAAATGATATTATTTTTGATATATTGCTATTTTCATACTGACTAAGTTTTTTTAATGAAACAAAAATACATAATAAAAATGATATTAAGCCAAATACTCCTGATTGAACAAGTATATTTAAAAAATAACTGTGTGAATGATATGCAGAAATATTATTTAACATATATTCAGATTTTTGGACACCAATTCCAATAAATATATTATTCTTAATAATTTTTATTGCCTTATCCCACAAAAAGGTTCTTGAAGATAATGTTAAATCCTTGTGTAAAACATCAACTATTAAAAATGAAAACAAATTTTGAATTCTAAAAAATACAAGTGATATAAATGCTATTAAATCAATAGTTAGATATTTTTTAGGATTTATATTAATTTTATTTTTTAAAAACAAAATATAAATTATTAACAATGTCTCAGCAACAAGGGCACCAGCACTCCAAAAATATATAAATGTTACATAAGTTATAAACATATATAAATATGTTAATATTGATAATTTATTTTTTCTTAAATAATCATAAATTGAAATAACGCATATTCCAGGCAAATAATTAAAAGAAAATCTATTATCAATCCCCAAAAAATATATTGGTTCTTTCATAATTTGAGTTTTGACTATTCCTTCAGGTACCAATATAAAACTTAAGGTATTTAATATTGTAATTGAATAAAACATTACAGTAAGCACTTTAAATAATTTTTCACAATTTTTTTTACTATAAATTTCAATTGCCATTATAATTCCGATATTTTGCAAAAAATCAACAAGCATTTTTGGTATATTTCCATCATTTAGAATTGTTGAAATGAATGTAATTAAGAAATATATTATATATAAAATTATAAATTTATTAAGGTTATGATTTTTTATATAATTTAATACTATAACAAACAAACTAATTAACAATAATGCATAATATATATAATTTATTTTTGGAAAAGATACTACTATATCTGGTTTAAAAAAAGGAACAAACAATAATATTAAAAAAAAGAAACTAATATCATTTTTTTTCTGATTCTGATATAAATTTTTTACCAATTTTTTCAGCAACCTTTCTACTATCAAACTTATTCAAATATTTCATATCTATATTATTGCGATTTAAATTTAAGCCTGCATACTCCAATATTTTGTTCTTCCATTTAATTTGATTATTTAAATCAATAAAACACACATTTTCAGATAATTTAGTATTTTTTGAAATATTATTAGATAAAATTAATGGCAATCCTGATGTTTGTGCCTCTATACATACCATTGGCAGTCCCTCAAATAAAGATGGCATAACAAAAACATCAAACATTTGATAAAATTCATTTACATCTAATTTATTTTTAACAATAAATACCCTATTTCGTAAATTCATTTTTTCTATTTGTTCCTCTAAATCTTTTTTTAAACTTCCTTCACCAATTATAAAATATTTATAATTATATGGCAACTCTTTCATCATATCTATTATATATTTATGATTTTTTACATTTTCTAATCTTCCTACAGATCCTAAAACAACATCATTGTCTTCTATATCATATGTCTTTCTTAAACTTTTTCTATATTCATAATTAAATCTAAAACTATCCAGATTAATTCCATTTGGTATAACCTCAAACTCATACTTGCCTCCATACATCCATTTTCCAGCAACATCAGAGCAAGCATACCTAACATCAACAATTTTATTTAATATAAATCTAAATATATAATGTCGTAATTTTTTGTGACTAGATCCATTATGACTATGCATAACTATTAATGGTTTTTTCTTAAAAAATATAACTGGTAAAAAATATACTAACATATTTGCAGAACACGCATTGCAATGCACTATATCATAATTCCCAGATAAATAAATTTGTTTTAACCTAAAATATGATTTGATTGGATGCCTCAAAAATTTTTCACAATAAATAATATTAGATGAATTTTTTTTAAACTCTTTTTCAAATAAAATTCCTGATTTTGAATGATGTAAAAAATCTACTTCAAATTTTGAATAATCAAAATTTAAATAAGTATTTCTAATAAAAGTTTCGACACCACCTAAAATATTTGTCATTCCTATAACAATTACCTTTTTTTTCATATTTATTTACACCTTTTTAACACCTTTACTATTTTTTTATAATTAAAATTAAATTTAAATATTTTTTTTAAATATCCATATTTCCATCCACTCAAAACAATACCATTTTTTATATTAAATAAATTTGTTTTTGTATATATTATATTTGATACCTTTGTATCGCTATATTTAAAATTACTAAACATAATAACTGATTGTTTTGATGGCTTATCTATAAATCTACTCAAATTATACATTGCTTTATTATATAATATACTATAATTATTAACAAATCCATAAGTTTTCCATATATTTATGAAATCAATTATTCCTTTATCAATTTCTTTGATTGCACATTGACTGTAATCATCAAATTCAATTTTTCTTTTTGCAGGAATTATCTTATTATCAACTTTTTTGTATCCAATAGTACTTCCATCAACACATTGAAATAAATTTTCCAATAATATAGGGTTGTCCTTTATTGAATTGAATATAAAATCATCATTTTTCACAAAGGAAGAAGCATTTCTTAATTTTTTAAATAGAGTGAAATAAAAACCATTCATATTAAAATTAACATTATTATTTTTCAAAAATTCACCCAAACATTTCTGCATTGTACCATTCCATCCAATATCTACGATTGCAAAATCATTTTCAATATTTTCTTGCTCAAAGTATGCTAATGTTTCATTATTAACTTTTCTACTTTCTTGTTGTATTTTATTTGATAATTCTTTATACAGCAAATCATCATTCACATAATTATAAATACAATCATCCATTTTATTTTTATCAAATTTAATAGAAACATTTAAGTAATTTATAGCATCATTTATAGTTGAATTCTTTTTAATAGTAAAATAATCAAGAATTTCAGTTAAATTATTAAATTTTCTATAATGATAATTTGCAAGTGTTATTGATTTCCTTGAAATATAAAGATATTTAGTTTCATATTTGTTTGTATATAATAAATCAAAAACATCCTTATATATTTTACCTTCTCGTGCTAAAAAATATATTTTATTTATCTTCTTCTTTCTTAAATTTTCTTCTATCCATCTTGCAAACATTAATAAAACAAGCCCAAGTTTTTCGTATCCAATGTTATAAAAATAATTATTGAACTTATCATTAATATTTATTATTTGTTCACAGTTATCATTAATATTTTCAAAATGCTTTCTTGAAATTTTTATTGACTTTATACCAGCTCTATGCGCACCCAAATAATCAGCTTTAAAAGAATCTCCAATATGCAGAATTTTACTTTTATTATACGGAATCTCTTTAAAAAGAAGCCCAGAATCTTTTGTATATCCTTTTTCACATGATACAATGATTTTTTTAATTTTATTATAACCACATTTTCGTAATATTTCTTTTAATATTTTTGAAGGTAAATACATATCACTAACCGCATAAATAATCTTATTTTTTTCTATACAATAATTGTATAATTTTTGTATTTTTCTATTCAATATGCAATATTTCTTTTCAGTTTCAATTTCATTATTTTTTAACCAATTACATTCCTCTTTTGTATAAAATTTAGCCATTTCAGCATATATATCATCTAAATTTGGAACATGATCAGTTATTTTTCTTTCACATAAAATTCTTTTTTCCTTATAATCGTTTGTTTTTTTATGAAAAAATTCGTTAAAATTATTTCCTACAACATCAAATATTTGTTTAGGATTGTTAACTGCTCTGATAATAAGTGTATCAAATATATCAAAACTAATTACATCATATTTATCTATTTTTCGATATAGCTTATTTAGTTTCATGCACTTCTTTTTCCTTCAATTTAATAAATAAAGATGGAAATAATTTTCTTATAATACTTACAATTCTTCCAAAAAACATAGATAATGAAACAGATTTAATTTTCATTGGAATTGATAATATTTTGAATTTTTTTGATAAGCCATTTGAATTTTTTAAAGCGTATATTGTCTCTTTATCATTCAATATTTCATAAACCTTTCTTCTTTTTTCTGCATATTTTATATTTTTATTATCAACAAGTTCTTGTATACATTGAAACAACCTTCCAACATAGTAACAGCTGATAGAATCAATACTTTTTTCGTCATTTACATTCCAATGTTCATATAGTTTAATAATATGTTCGTAATGTTCCTTTCTTTTTTTAAACATATTTGGATCACTATAATTTATCATTGTTTCTGAGCCTTTTCTAGAACGATACCAATGATATTTTTTCATTGAGGATGTTACAACAACACCATTATTCATAAAAAATTCCATATTAAAATGATGGTCATCCCATTTTGTTTTGGGAAATCTAATATTTTCTGCCTGTATTCTTTCAGATTTATATAGTTTATTCCAAGGCAAACTTAATAAACTATTATTTAAGTACTTATACGCATTTTTTCTAAATTCTTCTTTGCTATATACATTATCATCGCAATTTGTACAATAAGTCACATCTTTCCCATTTTGATAGTATTCCATATAAAAACCTGTGATAACTGCATCAGCATTATTCTTTTCGGCCAAATCATACATTTTTTCCAAATAATCTTCTTCTATCCAATCATCTGAATCGATAAAATACATATATTTCCCTTTAGCTTGTTCTATAGCAACATTCCTTGCTTCTGGTGCTCCACCATTTTTTTTATGAATTACTTTTAGTCTTTTATCCTTTTTTGCATAGTCATCGCAAATTTTTCCGCTATTATCTGGAGTACCATCATCTATAGCAAAAAATTCAATTTCTTTTAACGATTGATTTAATACACTTTCAATTGTCTTGCCAACAAATTTCTCTACATTATAAACAGGCATAATAACACTTATTTTTATATTTTTCATTTTACTTCGCACCTTTTCTAAATATTACAGCTCTTATTGTATACATTATACATAAAATATCTAATTTTATAGACTGATTTTCTACATAATAATATTCTAATTTTAATCTTTCATCATAAGTTGTGGCACTTCTACCATTACAAGCCCACCATCCAGTTATTCCTGGTTTAACTTTTTCATATATTTCATGATTTCCATTATGCGCATCAAGTTCACCTTCAACTAATGGTCTTGGTCCAATTAACGACATATCACCCTTAAATACATTTATAAACTGTGGTACTTCATCTAAAGATGTCTTTCTTATTATTTTTCCTATTTTTGTTATTCTAGGATCATGTTCCAATTTTTGATTTTTATCCCATTCTTTTTTATATTTAGGATCTTTTAATAACTCTTTTAATACTTCATCTGCATTTGGTACCATTGATCTAAGTTTATATATATAAATAAATTTACCATTTTTTCCTATTCTCTTTTGAGTATAAAATATAGATTTAAAATCTCCTGTTACCATATAACATATTTTTATTATTAAAGATATTGGTAATAGCATTATTAACCCTATTAATGAACAAAATATATCAAATGTTCTTTTACATGCTAAAAACAAAGTTTTTCTAACTGAAACTACACTACTTTTTTCCATTACTAATGCTTCTTCCTGCATATTTATTTCTCCCCTTCAATACGAGTGTATATTATATATAAAATATTTGTTTTGTCAAATTTTGTCGAACAAATATTTTTACAAAATAAAAAACATTAAAACTACATATTTTCTATACCAATTTTATCACAAATTAATGCTATAGACAATATGAAATTTTAACATTATACAACTTGTTAACAGTATTTAATTTATATACTTTAATATTAAAAATTATTTATATTTAAAAAAAGCCAGGAATAACTGGATAGTGGGCTTGTAATGGTAGAAGTGCTACAACTTTTACGTAATAACTTATTTTATTAATATTTTCTTATACTAATTCATATTCTCTTGATATTATTCTGTCATCACTACAATATTCAATTACATATTTATTTTCTTTTTTACATATTATTATTCCTACTGTTTTATTATCATCTATACTCTTTATATTTTTATCCATATAATTCATATATTTTTGTATTTGTCCTGTATGATTTGAATTTAGTTCAGTAACCTTTAATTCAACTACTACATAGCATTTATATTTAATATTATAAAGTAATAAATCTATATAATTATATCTATCTCCCATCTTTATTTTATATTCATTATCTATAAAACTAAATCCACTACCTAATTCTTTTAAAAAAGATGATATATCTTCTAATATTAGTTTTTGAAGTATTTTTTCTGATATTTCATTATTACCACTTGTATTCTTTATTTGAATAGGATTCTTTACTAAATCCGGTACTTTTAATTCTTCTTTGGTTTTCAATTTTTTCTTTGTTTCTTCATCTAATCTTTCATATTCATTAGATTTAATTTTTTCCTTAATTCTCTTACTGATAAATTTTGTTCTTCTGAAATTTTAATATAGTAATTTATTATATTTTCATCAGTTAATTTTAACAATTCATCATAATGACTCCATGACAATTTTGCCGACACTGTCGGCACTTTTTGTTTATTCATATAATTAAAGTATTTTATAATTTTATATAATGTTCTCACGCTATATTTTATATTTAATTCACTACTCAACCTATCAGAATATTCTTTAATTATTCCTTCACCATAATGTTTACCAGCTTCAGAAAGTAATTTACCGACATTATAATATGTATTTAAATCACTTCTATTTTTACTATAGTCTTTTACTCTTTTCGTAATTTCATTATTTATTAATTCTGTTTTTATTTCATTATAATAATTCATTTCTTCCCTCCTTTACACTAATTCATACTCTCTTGAAATTATCCTATCGTCAGAACAATATTCAATCACATATCTATTTTCTTTCTTGCAAATTATTATTCCTATTGTTTTATTTTGATTTATATTTTTTAAATTTTTATCTATATAATTCATATAAAATTCTATTTGTCCTATATGTTCTTTTTTTAGTTCAGATACTTTTAATTCAACTACAACAAAACAATTAAATTCATAGTTAAATAACAATAGATCAATATAATTATATCTATCTCCTATCTTTATTTTATATTCATTTCTTACAAAGGTAAAACCATTACCTAATTCATCTAAAAAATATGGTATATCTTCTAATATTAGTTTTTGAAGTACTTTTTCTGATATTTCATTATTACCACTTGTATTCTTTATTTGAATAGGATTTTTTACTAAATCCGGTAATTTTAATTCTTCTTTTTCTTTTAACTTCTCCTTTGTACTTTCATCTAATCTTTCATATTCTTTATTTTTTATTTTCAATCTAAGATTTCTATATGATAAATTTTGTTCTTCTGCAATTTTAATATAATAATTAATTTTATCTACGTCATCTATAGGCAATATTGATAATATATGTGACCAAGATAATTGGTGTGGCATTGCTACACCTTTTTCTAAAACAAAATAAAATTGTCTCATTCTTTTCAAGTTTGAAATGCTATATCCTTTACCTAATTCATTTGTAAGTCGTTTAGAATATTCTTTAATTATTCCTTCTCCATAATGTTTACCTGCTTCAGAAAGTAATTTACCAACATTATAATATGTATTTAAATCACTTCTATTTTTACTATAGTCTTTTACTCTTTTCGTAATTTCATTATTTATTAATTCTGTTTTTATTTCATTATAATAGTTCACTTTTTCCCTCCTTTATACTAATTCATATTCTCTTGATATTATTCTATTATCCGAACAATATTCAATTACATATTTATTTTCTTTTTTACATATTATTATCCCTATGGTTTTATTTTGATTTATATTTTTTAGATTTTTGTCTATAAAATTCATATAAAATTCTATTTGTCCTATATGTTCTTTCTTGAGTTCTGTTACTTTTAGTTCAACTACTACAAAGCAATTAAATTCATAGTTAAATAATAATAGATCAATATAATTATATCTATCTCCTATTTTTATTTTATATTCATTTCCTACATATGAAAATCCAGTTCCTAATTCTTTTAAAAATGAATCTAAATCATTTAAAATTACCTCTTTTAAAGCATACTCTGATAATTCATCTTTAAATGTATTTGATTTAATTATAATTGGATTTGGTATTAAATCATCAATTTTAAGTTTTTTTGTTTTTTCTAAATTTTGTTTTACTTTTTTACTTAATCTTTCATATTCTTTAGTTTTAATTTTGAAATGTAATTCTCTTACAGATAAATTTTTATTTTCACATTCTTCTAAATAATATTTAATTTCATTAAAATTTCCTAAAGAAAGTACTTCACGATAATGACTCCAAGTCAAATTGGAACACATTGTGTTCCAATTTTGATTAACAAAAAGCTCATAAAACTTTCTCATATATCTAAGATTTCTTTCATTATATTTTTTCCCTATTTCAATCGTTAATTTATTTGAATATTCTTTAATTATATTTTTACCATATTCCTTCCCTGCTTCTGATAGTATTTTACCAATTTCAAAATAATTTTTTATTTTATTCCTATCTTTTGAATAATTTTTTATTTTATCATAAATTTCACATTTTAATATTTTACTCTTTATCTCATCATAATAGTTCAAATTTAATCCTCCTTATATTAGTTCATATTCTCTTGCTATTATTCTATCATCACTACAATATTCAATTATATAATTATTATCTTTTTTACATATTATTATTCCTATTGTCTTATCCTGTCCTATTTTTTTTAAATTATTATCTATATAATTCATATAAACTTGTATCTGTCCAACATGTTCTTTTTTTAGTTCTGTTACTTTTAATTCTATAACCACATAACAATTGTATTCTATATTAAATAGTAATAAATCTATATAATTATATCTATTACCTATTTTTATTTTATATTCACTTCCAACAAAACTAAACGAATTACCTAATTCATTCATAAATGATTCAATATTTTCCAGTATTAATTTTTTAAGTACTTTTTCAGATATTTCTTTGTAACCAAAATTATTTTTAATTAATATTGGATTCTTTACAAAATCAGTCACATAATATTCTTCATTATTAATTAATTTACTTTTAGTTTCTTCATCTAGCCTTTCATATTCATTTGTTTTTATCTTCTCTCTCAATTGCCTTTTAGAAAGGTTATTTTTAATAGATATATTAATATAATAATTTAACTTTCTTTCATCTTTTATAGATAATAACTCCGTATAATGACTCCATGATAATTTGGTCGCCATTGGCGACCATTTCTTATTACAAAACACTCTATAATATTGTCTAATTCTTCTTAATGTTCTCTCATTAAATTTTTTACCTACCTCATTAATTAATTTTAATGAATATTCTTTTATTATATTTTCACCATTATGTTTTCCAGCATCATCAAGTAATTTACCTACTTCAAAGTATGTAATAACTTTATTTCTTTCTTTTGAATACTCTTTAACTCTATTATATATTTCATTGTCAATTAGTTTATTTTTTATTTCATCATAATAATTTATAAAAATCACCTCTAATTCTTATATTCTCTCTTTTAAGGTTAAATTCCCCTAAAAATAAAAAAATATAAGAATTATTTTTGTTTTCTTATATTTTCTATCATATCTTTATCAAAATTTTTATTTTTTATCATTTCTATTTCATATTTATAAGGAGGATATATTTTTTCTTTTGAATCATCACTTTTTGTTACATAAGGTGTTTCTAGTATTTTAGGAATATTTTCAAATCTTTCATCATATATAACATTTATTAAATTATCAAACCCAATTGTACCAAATCCTATATTTGCATGTCTATCCTTATGTGAACTAATAGTATTTAAGCTATCATTTACATGTATACATCCTATTTTTGAAATACCTATTTTTTTATCAAAATCTTCTATATATTCATTAAATTTATTTATATCAACACCTGAATCATTTAAGTGACATGTATCTAAACATACACCTAAATTTTTACTATTAACATTATCTATAATATATTTAATTTCATCAGTTGTTTTACCAAGTTCACTACCTTTTCCAGCCATTGTCTCAATTAATATTGTTACACCCTTATCTATACTTAATATATTTTTTAAAGCAAATACAATATTATCAAGTCCTTTTTCTTCTCCAAGACCAACATGACTACCTGGATGAAGTACTATATTTTTTATACCTAAAATAGCACATCTATCTATTTCTTGTTTTAAAAAATTTATTGAAAAATCATAAGACTTAGTATCATTAGCAAGATTTATTATATATGGAGCATGTACTATCACTTTAGACTTATCAATATTATTTTCTTCCATTAATTTATCTGCTTCTTTAATTTTTTCTAATTTAAGTTCACTTCTATTTGTATTTTGTGGAGCACCTGTATAAAACATAAATGTATTTGCATTATAACTAATTGCTTCTTTTACACTTTTAACTAATTGTTCATCTTTGTTAAAGGATACATGTGATCCTATTATTAAATTCATTTTTATCACCATAATAAGTATATCAAAAAAAGAAAAGAAAAAAAATACTTTTTAAAAAGTATTTCCTTATTTATTATGCTTACAACCAGTTGAATCGCAAGTTATAGTTGCAGTTCTTCCATCAAAATTATTTTTACCAGTTGCTGTAACTGTACATGTACCTGTTGCAAATGAAGCTGATATATCTGTACCATTTGCATCAATTTCTGCTGATTTAGCAATATTATCTTTAGTACATCCAGCTTCACTTAAAACTGATACTGCTCCATCATTAGTCATTCCGGTTTTAACTAAAGCTTCATTAGTTTCGATACCATCTTCAATCATTTTAATGTTACTTTCCCAAGCACTTTCTTTTGACTTATCAATAACATTTAATATTTGTGGTACTGCTATTACCATAATTATAGCAAGTATAACGATAACTGCTAATAATTCGATTAAAGTGAATCCTTTTCTGTCTAATTTTTTCATTTTTTTACTTCTCCCTTCCTATATTACATACTAATAATATCACTTAATATTTTTTAAGTCAATACATTTTGTATTAACTTTACACTATTATTATTTACTTTTTTTCTGTATATATACAAACTTTTCTATAACCATATGTTTTTTGTCTTTCTACTGTAAAATATTCTGTAGAAATTTCTTCATTTTGAAATTCACAAATAACTATTCCATTTTTTTTAAGAAGCTTTTTTCTATAAATTAATTTTAAAATATCATTAATTACATGGTTATCATATGGTGGATCTAAAAGTATAATATTAAATTTTATTCTATTTTCTTTATAATATTCTATTGCATCTATATAATCCATTTTTATTACATCTGCTTTATCAGAAATACCAAATTTTTCCAAATTATCTTTAATCATTTTTACTGCAACTTTATTTCTATCATTAAAATATACTTTTTTAGCACCATTACTTATTGCTTCTATTCCAAGATTTCCTGTTCCCGCAAATAAATCTAAACATACGCTATCTTTTATATAATCTTGTACAATTGCAAACATTGATTCTTTTACTCTATCCATTGTAGGTCTTGTACCATCTATTGTATATCCTTTTATTTCTCTTCCTCTTAAAAAACCACTAATTACTTTCATTTACATCACCATTTTTATTATAAACAAAAAGTGCTAAATTAACAAGTATTAATCTAGCACACTTAATATTATATTATTTATATTTATTGATAAAAGTCTTAAATTATTTTGAATTTTTAAAAATTCTTTTAATTCGTCAATATTAAATAATTTTTTTCTTAAATTTAATATTTCATCATCTAGCTTATTATCTTTTATATAATTTTTTTTATTTTTTAAAAAAGTGTCAATTAAAGATAAATATTCTTCATTTTTATTTAATTTATCTCTTAATTCTTTCATTTGTTTTATTTCTTCTGTATTATCTAATTTTTCTATTATTTTCTTTGTCATTTCTTTCATCTTTACACCTATTTCATAACATTCATAAATGTTCTTATTAAATCTAATTTTTCTGATATATTATTAATTTTATCTGAAGCAGTTAATTTATACTTTTCTTTCATTTCTTTTTCCATTTCAGTTAATAGATTAGGATTTCTATTTAAATATTTATACCAATATGAGTTTTCTCTAATATATTTTTGAAGCAATGGATTATTTTTTATTTTAAATTGCGTATTTAAATTCATTAATCTTCAAACTTCTTATATAAAGGTCTTGGTGTATATGTTTCAGTATTTATTTCATCTTTTGTTATTAAAGACTGTACTAATCCTAATGCTTTGCTTATATTGGTTATATTTTTTTGAACACTATTTAAATCAACTTTTTTTACCATATCAATTAAATCTGAAACAGAAATATTTTCTTTTTCTTCTTTTATTTCATTTTCTTCTTTTTTAAAATATTTATTCCAAACATTATCATCTTTTCCATATAAGGAATAAGTTTCATAAAATTTTTGCCAAGTCATCTCACCATTTTTAACAAAACTAATAAGTTCTGGATGCGATTTAACAAATAATTTAAATTCTTCTTTATTAGACATATAACCACCCTACCTAATTTAATATATGCCTAGATTTAAATTTTATTTATTATTTTTGGAAAGTTACCAGCTGCTTCCGCCGCCGCCTCCTCCGCCGCCTCCAGAGAATCCTCCACCACCAGAGAAGCTTCCTCCTCCTGATGTACCACTAGATTCATAAGGTCTTGAACTCATAGTTGAACTTGCACTTGATAATGTTCTTGTAAGTGAATTATTAAATTTATTAACATCAAATGCTCCTGTTGTAGGAGAATACATACTTCCAACATACCAAGTTGGAGGTGCAACTACAATTGACTCAAATTTTTTACTCCATTTATCTGATACACCAAGAACATATGCATATGGAAGTATATCATAAAAATAATTTGGATTTTCCATTACTAATGCTTCAAGTTTATCTTTTTCAACAAATTCAATATAATTTTTAAATCCATTTATTCTATTATAATATCTTGTTGCTTCACTATTTCTTTTTTTATTAAATACTAAGAATACTATTCCTAAAATAATACAAATATATTTAATTATTTTTGATATAAAATATATTTCAAAATAATAATATTCTAATTTATATGTTGTAAATGGTATTAAAATATAAAACAATATAAACGGCATAATTATTAAACATGAATATACTACTGCACTCACATAATGTGAAGTATCATATATTTTATGTGTTTTTGATAATTTAGTTAAAGTTCTAGTAAGTATTACATAAAAACTATCTTTTAAATCTGATTTTTTAACAACACCATCTTTATTTTCATCATCAAATAAACCGCTTAATGTTTGTTTTGCATAATCTGGTTCATTTACTTCTTTTACATCTACTAATCTTTTTAATGAAAAACTATTTTTACCATTTTCTATTATTTGTAAATATCCTTTATTAGCAAAATATGTAATTAAAGATACAATTTGTTTATTTTCTGTTCTACCTTTATATAAATAACCTATTTCAGCAGGTGGTAAATTATCAGGAGCAATATATTCTGGCACTAATAAATCTTTCTTCCTATAACTATATTTTATAAATAATATAATTCCTAATATTATTAAAAATAATGGTATTACAGTTAATATTATAACTATAGCTAATGTTGGATCAAATACTTTTCTTTCTCCTTTAAAATATCCTTCTGGAAGTTCTATCCTAACAGTTAATCCTTCATATGAAGAAAGTGCATTAGATACATCAAATGGAGCTTTAACATATCCTGTTATTATATTATCATTTATTTCATATTTTACATCTTTATAATATGTTGAACCATATCTTCCTACTGTAAAATTAACTAAAGTTTCATCAAATTCTTTAGGCATTTCAATTTTAAAGTTCACATTTTTTATTTCAGTATCCCAATTAGTACCAATTATATTAAAATATAAATCATCATATTCTTCAATATTATCATCGCCTACATCATAATCATAAGTAATAACATATTGTTTATTTCCTGTTATTGTTTCACTTGCACTGCCTATTTTTATTTTTAATTCTCCATTTTCTTTAGTTTTACTATATGGAGCATTTACTTTTAAATTTCTAATTTTTGCTTTAGTTTCAACCGTTTTACCAGTTCTATAATATGTATTCTTATATGGAATATTTCTTATAATTCCATGTTTTTCATATATAAAATCAGCATCAATTACTTCTTTAACATTTAAAACATTATTTTCATTTACTTTTATATCTACTTCATAATTTTCTATTGTATAACCATTAGATGCGCTAGCACTTAATGGAAAAATTGAAAATAGAAAAAAAGATATAAAAAGTAATTTAACGTAATTCTTTTTCATATCTTCCTCCCATTAATTAAAATTCTACTTTTACATTTTTTCTTTGTTCTTCAGTAGCACTAAACATATTCATAGCTCTATGCTTAAAAAGTTTAGCAACTATGCAATCAGGAATTGCAGCAATAGCATAATTATAATCTCTAGCAGCTGCATTATAATATTTTCTAGCTCCTGCAAGTTCATTTTCAACATTTTTTAAATCTTCTTGTAAACTTAAGAAGTTTGTATTTGCTTTTAATTCTGGGTAACTTTCAGTTAAAGCAAATAATCTGCTTATCGCCTCAGTTACTTCATTATCAGCATTAATTTTATCATCAACACTTCCAGCACTTACAGCTTTATTTCTTGCATTAATAACTCCTTCTAAAGTTTCTTTTTCATGTTTAGCATATCCTTTTACAGTATTAACGATATTTGGAATAAGGTCATATCTTTTAACCAAATGTACATCAATATCTGCGAATGCATTTTCTGCTCTCATTCTTTTTCTTACTAATTTATTTTGTGTAGTAATTATCCATAAAATAATTATAAGAATGATAGCAATAACAATAATCCATACCATTTCTATTCATCTCCTTAAATTCATTATATCAAACTATATATAAAAATGTAAATATTTATTATATTTCTTTACATCTTTATTTTTTTATATTAACATTTACTTCAATTTCTTGTTTATAATTATTAAATTTAACTTTATAAGTTCCATCAGTTTTATATTCAAAATAATAATATTTTGTATATATTTCATTTTCTTTTAAATCATCCGCATAATCTATCGCATCATCAAAATACGTACTTTGTTTTGTTAACTTATTATTATTTGGATCAAATATACTTGAATAAAACATATTTAAATGATTTTCTTCTTTACTTAAGTTTTTTACAGTTATAGGTAGTTTAACAAGTACCATGCCATTATTTTCCGAATTACTATTATCTAATGTTGTAAATGTATAATCAGTTCCAATAATTATTTCAAGATTTGAAAATTCAAATTTTTCTCCAGCATTAATGGTTTTCTTATCTTCTTCATTTTCGTATTCTTCATAACTATCATCATAATTATCAATATTAATTTCTTTATAATCATATGAATCTTTCACATCTCTAATACCCATAGTAACTCCTATTATTACAATTACTATAGTTAGTACTAAATTAAGTATAACTGAAATAAGCGCTCCTATACCTGCTGCTTTTGATGATTTAGGTCTATCTTTTTTCCAAGTAAAATATAAGATTAGTCCAACAAGTGGAACAAAAAATCCTAATACTCCCCATCCAAATTTACTACCCTCTGGTTCTGTTACTACATTTGTTTGAGCATTGTTTACATTATTATAAACTGGTTTTTGCTCATTTGTTACAACATTTGAATTTTGTACATTATTTACGTTATTATCAACTGGTGTTGATGATTCTAAAACTTGATCATTTGGTTCACTATTTGATAATTTATTACCACAATTAGTACAAAAAGTTGCATTTTCTGAATTTTTGCTTCCGCATTTTTCACAATACATACTCTTAACTCCTCCTCTATTATATTAAATCATGAAATTCTTTATTTATGCAATAAAATTTTACACAAAAATATTTTTTGGTTTAATCTTTGTTTTATCATTTATATCTTCTATATATATTCCAATTAGTTTTTTATTATAAGAAAATGCTATTTTTTCATTAGTATATCTATTTTCTAGTTTTGAACCATTTTTTATCTTATTAAATAAAAACTCATCTACTTCATATATAGGAAAATCAATAACATCAATCATATTTATAAGAGGTGTATTTTCATTGATATCTTCTAAATCTAATGCATTTTCTATATAAAATTTTCCTTGTTTTGTACGTATTAAATCTGACATACATCCTATCAGATTCATTTTCTTACAAATATCATTTATTAAACTTCTTATATATGTCCCTTTTGAGACATTACATTTAAATGTAAATTTATTACCATTTACATTTAGTAATTCTATACTATTTATATAAACTATCTTTCTAGGAAGTTCAACCTTTTTTCCTTCTCTTGCATATTCATATAATTTTTTTCCATTTACTTTAACTGCACTATAAATAGGTACTTCCATATCATATTTTCCTATAAAAGATTTTAGTATAGTTTCTAATTTTTCTTTATCTATACTTTTAACATCATATTTTTCTAAAATATTACCTGTAATATCTAGTGTATCAGTTTTAATTCCAAGTGTTACTTCTGCAATATATTCTTTATTTAAACTAGTAATATCATCAACTAATTTTAATGCTTTATTAACTGCGACTACTAAAACACCTTTAGCCATTGGATCAAGTGTACCTGTATGACCTACTTTTTTTGTATGTAATTTTTTACTTACAATATTAACTACATCTCTGCTAGTCATATTTTCTTTTTTATTAATTATTAATATTCCATCCATTTTTTCACCATCTTTAATTCTTATATACTTTAGCAATTAATTCTGCTATTTTTATTCCATCCATTGCGCTAGTTGTTATTCCACCAGAATAACCAGCACCTTCTCCTATAGGATAAATTCCATCTATATTACTCATTCCATTTTCATCTCTTATTATTCTAATTGGTGATGATGTTCTTGTTTCAACACCTGCGATAATAGCATCGCCACTATTAAATCCATCTATTTTATTATTAAAATAATTAATTGCTTCTTTTAAATCATTATTTATAAATTCTGGAAATATATCATTTATATTAGCAAATTTATAATTACCCTTAAATATTGGTTTTACACTTTTAAATTCTTTTGAAATAGTATTGTTTTCATAATCTGAAAATAATTGAACTGGAATTAAACCATTACCAAGACTATATGCTTTTGCTTCTAAATGTCTTTGAAAATTCATACCATCAAATATATTACTACCAAAATCTTTATTTGATACTTGAACAACTATCGCACTATTTGCGTTTTCCTCATTTCTTTTGTGATTACTCATTCCATTAATTACTAAATGATTTTCTTCACTTGATGCATTTACTACAAATCCACCAGGGCACATACAAAATGAATATACTCCTCTTCCATCTATGCAAGTATGAGTTAATTTATAATCTGCATTAGGTAAATACTTACTATATTTCCCATATTGTGATTTATTAATTATATCTTGTTTATGTTCTATTCTAACTCCTACCGCAAATGGTTTTTGAATCATATTAATACCTTTTTCATAAAGCATTTTAAATGTATCTCTTGCACTATGACCTAATGCTAAAATAAGTGTTTCACATTTAATTTTTTCTTTATCATTTATAATTATTTCTGTTACTTTATTATTATTTATAACTATATCTGTAAGACAAGAATTATAATAAAATGTTCCACCCATATCTATAATTTTATTTCTCATATTTATTATTACATTTCTAAGTAAATCAGTACCGATATGTGGTTTATTTTTATATAGTATATCTCTTGGTGCCCCACACTCTACAAATATCTCAAATACTTTTTTCATTCTATAATTTTTATCTTTAACAAGTGTATTTAATTTACCATCAGAAAAAGTACCCGCACCACCTTCTCCAAATTGTACATTAGAATTTTTATTTAGTTTACCAGTTTTCCAAAAGTTTTCTATAGTTTTTACTCTATCTTCTACTTTTTCTCCTCTTTCTATAATTATAGGCTTATAACCACTTTTAGAAAGCATATATGCTGAAAATAATCCCGCTGGACCACTTCCTACAATTATAGGTCTTTCTTTCATTTGTTTAGTCCCTGTTATTTCAAATTTATAACTTTCGTTTTTTGGAACATATACATCTTTATTTTTAAGTAGTTTATTTTCTAAATTAGTTTCTATTTCTACTTCATAAATATAATTTACTTCTCCTCTAGCATCAATGCTCTCTTTAATTATTTTTAAATTATATATATCTTCATATTTTATATTTAATTTTTTACTTGTACATTTTTTTATATTTTCTAAAGAATTATCATCTATATTTACTTTTACTTGTCTTACTCTAATCATTTTATATCCTTTCCTGAAAGATATCCAGAAATAAATGCAAATGTTAAATTATATCCACCACAATCACCATTTACATCAAGCATTTCACCTATTATATATAAGTTTTCATTTATTTTTGATTTCATACTTTTTATATCAATTTCGTTTAATGGTACACCGCCCATACATATTTGTGCTTTATCAAATGGTCCCTTTCCTTTTATATCAATTCTAAAACTTATTAAATTTTCTTTTAATAATTCTTTTTCTTTTTTAGATAATTCATAAAAATACTTTTCTTCATTTATATTACATCTTTTAATTATAGCTAGTATTAGTTTTGGATTTAATATTCCATTTAATATTTCTTTTACTCTTTTATTATTATTTTTAAGCATAAAATCATCATATTCTTCTACTTTTATAAATGGCATAAAATTAATTCTTACATTATTATTTTTAGTAACTAAATAACTTAAATTAAATGTACAAATTCCAGATACTTCATTTTTAACAAATTGTACTTCACCTATTTCTTCTTTTAATAATTCATCAAAGTGATATAAGGATATTTTAGCATTTGCTCTTACTCCTGAAATTATATTTAAAATTTTATCATCTGAACATAAACTTACAAGTGCTGGTTTTACTTCATCTATAGTGTGTCCTAGTTTTTTAACAAGACTATATCCAAATCCATCTGATCCTGTTTTTGGATATGCTTTAGAACCTGTACTTATTATAAGTTTATCAAAATGCTTATCATTATTAATAGTAAACTCATTATTTTTATAGTCTACACTTTTTACATCATAATTACATATTACTTTTATATTTAATTTTAAAACTTCATTCACAAGTGCATTTTTAACGCTTATTGCCATATTCGAATATGGATAATAATAACCATCTTTTATTTTAGGAACAATACCAATACTGTCATAAAAGCAACATAATTCTTTTGTATTTTCTTTTGTAATAATTTCTTTTAAATATTCTTCATTTTTAGAGTGATAATGTTTTATATTTTGATCACTATTAAAGTAATTACATCTACCACTACCTGTTATTAAAAGTTTCTTAAGTATATCATTATTCTTTTCTAAAATAGTTACTTTATTACCATTTTTACTTGCATATATTGCACTTATTACACCTGATACTCCTCCACCTATTACACAAACATTACTCATAGTTTTAATCCTTCATTTTCTTTTTTTAATTCTTGAGTTAATCCGTCTATTACTTCAAGTTCTTTTTCTGATTGAGTCCTAAACATATTAGCAATCCACTTTTCATCAAAATTATTTCTTGCTTTAAAATAATCATCAACTAAATCATTTGTTATTATTACAGGTGCTATTTTTTGTTTCATCAAGTTAAAGTTAAGTAAAAGTCTACTTGTTCTACCATTACCATCTTCAAATGGATGAATCCTTAAAAATTCAATATTAAATTTTGCCTCTCTTAAATATGGATCTAAGTTATTCCATTCATTATAATAATTATAAATCAATTTTTCCATATCGCTTTTTATATCTTTTGCTTCTGATATAGGTTCATTAGTATCTCCTAAAGTTTTGCCTAATTTTCTATAGCCATTTGAAATATATGTTGAACTTTTATTTATTGTATTTGCAGTATCGATAATAAGAGCTTCATTCATATCGTATGAAAACATAGTAAGTAATTTTTGAAAAGCTCTATAATTATCTCTTAATCTAATTGCATTTTTACTATCCGCAATCTCTCCTAAATCTCTTTCTATTGACATGTTTGAAAATGTTAATCTAAATATAAACATTTCCATATAATCTTGATAAAAATCAGAATTATCAAAATAATTTAATTGTTCTTCTGTTAATCGTGCTACCATTTTTTCACCTCCATACTAAAATATACCATATTTTAATAAAAATATAAATAAACGATAAAGATTTCTTTATCGCCTATTTTACACTTCTATATTTTTATTTACACCAGTAATAAGAGCTGGTACACCTTTTAGACTTTCATAGTTATTAATTGATACAAATGTATCTGAATTTGATACAATTCTTCCTTCAATAAATTTACTCTTACATAATGATAATTTTATTATTCTTCCTCTATTTGTAGAATAAATTATTTTATCTAATAAATTTTTATCTATTTTTTTAACTTTATCATAATTTTTAAGTTCTATTTCATTTGTATCAAATCCTGTAAGTACTGGTACTGCAAGTGGATACATATGATGAACAATACCATCTATTATCATTATTGATTCTAATTCATTTTTAAATAAGAATGGATAATAATATATAGCATTAATAACGGCCTCTATAGGATGGCGAAAACCATGTTTATGAATTAAATTCTTAGATGATGATTCTTTATTATTTTGCCAAGGTAATTCATAAAAATCATGAAGCATTGCTATTTTAACTGCTACATCTATATTTACTTTTATACCCTTTTCTATTTTCTTTTTACATGTTTTATATGTACAAAGTGCTACTTCAAGCACATGATAACCAAGTGTTATATCATTATGGTGATTAAATTCACTTGTCATTCTTCTTTGAAACTCTTTATGTCTAAATATTTTATATATAATCTTAAAAAATTCTTTTCTTTCTTCTTTTGATAAATCATACTTTAACATTAAATTATTTAATATATTTTTATTTTTACTATAATTCATTTTATTCACCTCTCTTTTGAAGCACATATATTATAATATAATTTATTTTATAATGCAAATAATTTATATACCAATTTTTATTAGTATATTTTCTAAATATTCTATATCTTCTATTTTATTAAGTGAAAAACACTTCTTACCTAAATCTTTAAATGATGCACCTGAATTATATAATTCTTTTCTATCTATTATTATAAATCTATCATGAAAGGTATTATTATTTATAAATGTTACATTACTATATTGTGATTCATATTTTTTCTTTAATGTACTATCTATATTACTTGATACTATTTTTATATCTATACTTATATCTTTTATGATATCTAGTAATTCCTTACCTGCATAATTATCTATTATAATTATTTCTTTCTTTGCTTTACTTAATATATCTATAAGAAGTGAATATGCATCATATATCTGTCCTTCATAAAATATTGTATTAATTTTTTGTTTTTCATTTAATTTTGAAAACGATTCTTGTAATAATTTTATTGAATTATGATCTTCCAAAACCAACTGGTTTATATATTTTTGTTCTATTAAGGTTGATGATATTATCTTTCTCATTTTTACGAAAGTTCTCATTATATTAACGCTTACTTCTGCTGCAACGGGTGTATGTAAAATAGTCGCAAGCATTGCTACTCCTTGTTCAGTAAATGCATATGGATTATACCTTTTTCCACCATAATTAGTCGTTGAATTTGAGGTTTCAAAATGAAACCTCAAGTTTTCCGTTTCATTGTTAGTTAATTGAGAATAAAAATCATTTGGAAATTTTTTAACATTTCTATTTACCGCTAAATTAATTGATTTTGTTCCATTTTTACACTGATATAATTTTGCTAAATCCGAATCTAACATTACTTGTTTCCCTCTTATCTCATATATCATATTTTCTATATTTAATTCTTCTTTTAATTCGTACATTTATCTTCTCCTATATTTTTGATTATTGTTTTTAAGTACTCTTTATCTTCCATTTTAGTAATTGCAAAACATTTATTACCTAAATCTTTATAGCTTGCTCCCGAATGATACAATACTTTTTTATCAATTATTATAAATCTATCATGAAACTTATCACTATATATTACTTTTAAATTATGATATTGCTTATTATATTTTTTATATCTATATCTTTTAATAAATTAAATTTTCTAGTAACAATAGTTACTTTTACATTTAGGTTCGTAATCATATCTAAAATACTTTTATCCGCGTAATTATCTATTATAATTATTTCTTTCTTTGCTTCATTAAATATATCAATTAATAGTGAATATGCATCATATATTTGTCCTTCATAAAATATATGATTTACTTTTTCTTTTTCTTCTAATTTTGAAAACGATTCTTCTAACAAATTAATTCTTTCATTATCCTTTATAACAAGCTCATTTATATATTTTTGTTCTATTAAATTACTTGATATATACTTTCTCATTCTTACAAATGCATCTATTATTTGTACATTAACCTTCACCGCTATATCACTTTTTAAAAGACCAGATAACATCATTATTCCTTGCTCTGTTAAAACATATGGTAAATATTTAATATTATATCCCCTATAATTATTACTTTTGTTCAAGGTCGCAAATTGCGACCTTGAAGATACTTTTTCTAATTCTTCAATTGTTATCTGAAAACAAAACTCTTCTGGAAATCTGTTTATATTTCTTTTTATTACTTCATTTATTCTTTTAGTTTCCACATTATAAAGTTTTGATACATCTGAATTAAACATTACTTGTTTTCCCCTTATCTCATATATCATATTTTCTATATTTAATTCTTCTTTTAATCCGTACATAAAAAGCCTCCTATAATTATATTCTCTCTTTGCTGCTAAAATTCCCCTAAAAATAAAAAAAGAAGATAAAAATCTCCTAATTTAACTTTTTTCATTATGTCTACTTACATTTAATATTATTCCTATACTTACCAAAGATAATATTAAACTAGAACCACCATAAGAAAGAAATGGAAGCGTTACACCTGTTATAGGAACAAGTCCTACAACAACTGCTAAATTTAATAATGTTTGAAAAGCCATTTGAAATGTTATACCAAAAACTAAATATTTACCAAATAAATTATCACAATTAATCGCAATTTTTATACATCTATGAAATATTATTATAAATAAAAACGCTACTATTAATATTCCAAGTATACCAAGTTCTTCACTTATTATTGAAAATATAAAATCTGTTTGTGGTTCTGGTAAATAAAAATGTTTCTGTACTGAGTTAAAAAGTCCAAGACCTAAAAGTCCACCTGGTCCTATCGCATATAATGATTGTATTGATTGAAATCCTGCCCCTAATGGATCTGTCCAGGGATTAATAAATGACACTATTCTTTTTATTCTATATGGAGCTGCAATAATAAGACCAGCAAGTCCCAATAATCCTACTATGCCTATTTTTACAAAGAACTTCATATCTACACCGGATACAAATAGTAAACCAACTACCCCTACTAATATAATTGCTCCTGTACCTAAATCTGGTTGAAGCATTATAAGACCAAAAGCAAGTAATGTAATAATTAATATGGGAAATACCCCTTTTACAATATGTCTTACATCTTTTGGATTAGAACTTAAATATTTAGATACAAATATAATAATACCTAATTTCATGAATTCTGATGGTTGTACTCCAAGTCCACCAATACCAAACCAACTTCTAGAACCATTTCTAATTGTACCTATTCCAGGAATTAATACTAAAATTAAAAGAAGAAAGCAAATTCCTAGTATAACGTTTGCTTTCTTCAAATAGTTCGTATAATCTACCTTTGATATTATATATTGTGCGATAAGTCCAATTACAAGAAAAAATGCTTGTAATTTTAAATATTTAAATTCATCATTAAATTTATATTCAGCCCATATTCCTGATGCTGAGAAAATCATAAGTACTCCAAACAATGATAAAACCACCACTGCTATAAAAAGCTTATAATCTATTTTTTTCATTAATACCATACCCCATATACAAGAGCGCCTGTTCCAAGAATAAATCCAACTACATAAAATAATCTTACTATATCAGTTTCGCTCCATCCTAATTTTTCAAATGTATGATGTATTGGTGTCATTGGAAATAATTTCTTTCCTCTTATTTTTACTGATGCAACTTGAAGTATAACACTAAGTGTTTCAATAACAAATACACCACCTACTACTATTAATGACATTTCTCTATGAGTTAATATTGCAAGTGTTGCAAGTACTGCACCAAGTGCGAGTGATCCAGTATCACCCATAAACACTTTGGCGGGGTAACCATTGTATACCAGAAATCCAAGAAGTCCTCCAACAAGTATAAAGCAGAATACTGCAACATCATCATAACCTGCGAGCCATCCAGAATTCCAAGCAATCATACCATAAACCATAATTGCGATTGCAGAAAGACCTGCAGCAAGACCATCAAGTCCATCCGTTAAATTAACTGCATTACTGGTTCCAACAAGCATAAATAATATAAAGAATCCATACATAAATCCTAAATTAATTTTTAAGTGAAGTGCATATATTTCTATTTCTGGATTAGATCCATTTCTTATATAAACATAAAAGAACATAATTGCAATTACAACTTGAGCTAAAAACTTTTGCATTCTAGTTAAACCTTTTTCATTACATTTATATTTTACCTTTAAAAAGTCATCTACAAATCCTATAAGACCATATCCAAAGAATACAAATAAAATTATAAGTAAATTACTAGATATCTTAAGTTTATTAGTAAAATATAAAACAAGTATTGTAATTATTGTTGATAAAATAAACATTATTCCACCCATTGTAGGTGTTCCACTTTTCTTTTCATGAGCTTTAACAAAAATACTTGTTCTTTGTCCTATTTTAAGTTTTCTAAGCCATGGAATTAATATTAATCCCAAAATAACAGATGCCATAAATCCTATCATTAAAGCTAATACTGATTTTGCAAGTACATACATATTAAACACATCCTTCTATTTACAAAAATAATTATATCATAACTAAATAACTTTTTTATAAATATTTTAATTATTTTACATTTTTATTTTTTATCTCCAAGTAATATTCTTATTTTACTACCCTCATATACCCTTTCTCCTGCTGATGGAGACTGGAATAATATGTATTCTCCACTGCCTGTATATTGTACATCAAATTTCTGTAAACTTCCTTTTACATCACTTAATTTTTGGTTTACAACATTAGGCACCTCAGCATATTTTTTATCCCATAGTTGATAATTTTTTTCTTTAGCATCTTCACTTTTAGGAATATTTAATGCATTAATAGAGTCTTCTAATATTGCCTTTGCAATTGGTGCTGCAACTGTTCCACCATATTGCACTATTCCTTTAGGATTATCGATTGCAACATATACAACTACTTTAGGATTATCTGCTGGTAAAAATCCAATAAATGATAATATATAATTACCAGACATATATGCACCATCTTTAACTTTTTGAGCAGTTCCTGTTTTACCACCTACTCTATATCCATCTATAAATGCATTTCTACCTGTACCATTTGTAACAACACTTTCAAGTGCAAGTGCTGTTTTTTTACTTGCTTCTTCACTTATTACTCTTCTTACCATCTGTGGTTTATTAGTTACAACCGCATTATTTGTTTCTGGTTCTGTTATACTTTTTACTATATATGGTTTAAATAATTTACCACCATTAATTGCAGCTGATACTGCGGTTATCTGCTGTATTGGAGTTACTGATACACCTTGACCAAATGCAGTAGTTGCAAGTTCAACTTCACCAACTCTATCAAGTTTAAATATTATTCCTGTCGCTTCACCATTTAAATCTATTCCTGTTTTTTTACCAAATCCAAATTTTTCAATGTAACTAAATAATCTTTCTTTACCAAGTCTTTGTCCTAAAGCAACAAATCCTGGGTTACATGAATTTTCAACAACTTGAAGAAATGTTTGCGCACCATGGCCTTTTGTTTTCCAACATTTAATTTTTGCATTTGCTACTCTTACACTACCTCCGTCATAAAAGTGATCATTTTGTAAATCAACTGTATTTTCTTCTAATGATGACGCAAGGGTTATTATTTTGAAAGTAACCCCCGAAAACGATAACTAAACAAAACAAAAAAAGACTAGATTACCATATATAATTTATATACGATAACCTAGTCTATATCATAACTTAAATACACATTTATTCTAAAATTATTTCTTTGAAAATCGGCTCTACCTAAATCTAAAGTTTCAACTTCTTTAGTAAATATTGGCGAGTATTTATCATCATCTATATGTCTAGCACCTTTTCCAGTAGGAATTGTTTTTTTCAATAAATTCAGATAAATTTTTAACATTAATTTATGTCTATCATTATCTTCTTTATAAACTATAATTTCTTCTAAAAACTTATCTACAAATTCACTAACATTTTTTTTAGAATCAACTTGTTTTTTTATAGCATCTTCAATAACTTTGATATTGCCAAAACTGTCTGACATAATTTTTCTTTCTTGTTCTATTTTGCCAATTCTTATATTTAAAGATGATATATCTTCGTTGTACTTATCATTTCTTTCTTTAAATTCAAGGTTATTAATACTACCATCAATATTTAATTCTAATAACTTTTCTTTTTTTGTTTCAATAGTTTTGATCTCGTTTTTTAATTTTGAAATTTCAAATTGATAATTATTATCTATTTTCAAATTAGAATAGTAACTTAACATTTCTTTTATAATTTCGTTTTTATTATCAAATACTTGCTCCATTATAATTGTAAATATATTATTCAAATCCATCTCTGCAATTATTGGACTTTCACAAGCATCCAATCTATATTTTACATAATTACCACAAGCCCATCTTGGCTTTGTCTGTTTTCTTTTATTTGTCATTCTTTGATAAGAAACATTATGATCACTACAAAATATTTTTGTTGTATAACAATACTTTCTTTCAGTTTTTTTTGCATTGCCATTACTTGCTTTCATTAGTGTACTTCTGCTATTTAATATCTCATTTGCACGATTCCATAATTCTTCACTAACTATGGCTGGTATACTTTCATCTTTATATATTACTTGTTCTTCTACTGGTATATAAACTCTTTGTTTAGTTCTATAATCAATAGTTTCAGTAGTATGTCCACGATAAAAACCTTTATATTTAGGGTTCTGTATAATTCTTTTTAATGTATCTTTATCATAAATATTTCCTTTATAATTATTTATGCCTTGTCTATGTAATTCCATTGCTAATTTATAAAAACCATACTTCCCAGTAGCATATAACTCAAAAATTTTCCTTATTTTTTTTGCTTCTTCTTCTACAATCACTAATTTAGCATCATCTTTTTTATAGCCAGTGATTGTATTAGAACCTAAAACTCTACCTTTTTTTATTGCTTCCTTATGTCCCCATTTAACACGAGATGAAAGCCTTTTGACTTCTTCTTGAGCAACACTTCCCATCATATTAAGTATAAATTCAGAGTTAGGATCATAAGTATTTATCCCATTAGACTGAAAATACACTCCAACATCATTAGCAAGTAATTCTTGAGTATATTTAATACTATCAGATAGATTTCTAGAAAATCTAGAAACTTCTTTTGTAACTATTAAATCAAAATAACCAGATTTTGCATCATCAATCATTTGTAAAAATTTTTTCCTTCGTTTAACAGTGCTACCACTAATACCTTCATCTATGTAACCATTAACATAAGTCCAATTTTTATTTGACTTTATAAAATTTTCAAAAAAAGATATTTGATTATCTAAAGAGTTTAATTGTTCATCACTTTCAGTAGAAACACGGGCATAAAAAGTAACTCTTAAAGGTAGTTCGGCAATGTTTTTGCCTTTTAAGATTTCTTCTCTGACTTTATAGAATCTCATAATCTACCTCCTTATCAACTTTTTACCTCTTTACTACAACGATTAATTTTCTCATAAATAATTTTACAAACTTCATCATATTGTTGTTCAGTAATTACACCTTGATCATATAATTTTTTATTTATTATCAATTCATATTCAAGGATTGTTATTCTTGGAGTTTCAAACATATAAAAACACCTCCACTAATGGAAGTGTATGATTTTAAGATAAATCTAATTACTGATTGTATTTTATTTGACATTTTTTCATTAATCATTATTAAATATAAATTATTTTTACTATTGTATAACCTCAATTATTTCAGCTGGAGAGATATTTTCAATTACAGTTATTGATTGAATTGCCATTTTATGGAAAACAAAAATAATACATTCATAATTACTATATTTCTTTATTATATCTTGAACTCTTCTTTTCAAATGTTCTTTTGATTCCCAGTTTACTACTCTATCAACTGGTGGAATACCATTATTCTTAATATAATCCTTATAATATTCTTTCATTTCTTTTGCTTTATATTGATATGTTTTATCAGGTTCCCACTCTCTCAAATCAGGTTCTATTTTTATATCTAATCCTGTTTCTTTTGATATAATTGCAGCTGTTTGCAGCGCTCTAGTATATGGTGAAGACACAATAAGTGTTGCTTCTTTCAAACGTGAATCTTTAGATGTCTTTATTACATCTTCAATATATTCTTCACTTAATTTAGCCAAATCATGTCCATGCCCAATAAAATTATGAGCATCACCATAACTATAATCTGCTTTGCCATGCCTTATCATAAAAATTTTCATATATTCATCTCCTTGGTTTTAACAGCTTACATGTATATTCACTAGCATAATCTTTATCTTTCCCGGTTGTGTCAATAAGTTCTTTTTTGATTCTATTGTCATTGTATCATAAAATTACATTATAAATAAAGATGTACTTTATTTATTATCAATATGTAAATATATTGCTTTCGGGTGGTACAACATTAAATGTAGAACCTGGCTCATATGTACTCCATATTGGTAGATTTCTATTTATTTGTTCTATAGTATAATCTTTATAATTAGAAGGTGAAAAATTAGGCCTAGATGACATAGCGAGTATTTCTCCATTATTTGGATTCATTACTATTGCAAGTGCTTGTTCTGCATTATATTTAGTCATAACATTATCTAGTTCTCTTTCTACTGATTTTTGTATATCTAAATTTATTGTAAGTTGTAAATTTATTCCATCTTGCGGTTTTTCATATATTTCACTCATTTTTAATCTATTACCTTTTGCATCACTAAAATATTTAATTGAACCATAACTACCAGTTAAATACTTATCATATTGTAATTCTAATCCACTTAAACCCTGATTATCTATTCCTACATATCCAATAACAT
>ERZ773192.979-NODE-979-length-32088-cov-4.259951_pt1 | contig 32088 bp, 29 predicted proteins | sample MGYA00581010_ERZ773192 | MGnify/ENA primary metagenome ERZ773192 (study PRJEB29015, sample SAMEA2737741) | human gut metagenome | biome: human gut; feature: human-associated habitat; material: faeces | place: China | collected 2012 ...
AGACTAAGGACATTCAAAACCGGGAGGTGTTAGCAGAGAAACTAAGAAAACTATTCTCTCATGTGAGGTATCGCAGAGAGGGTAGATCTCAAATTTTACAAAAAATGAAAGTATAAATAAATTGTTCTATGGAGGAAAAATAAATGAAAAAGAAATTTTTTTCTTTGGTTTTAGCAGTGCTAATGATTATGTCGGCACTGCCGATGGGTGCTTTTGCGGTTCAGGATTTACCGAAATCAATGTATACCTATGCAGATGATTTATCGGAAGAAGAAAATGATAATAAGCCTGTCGAAAAAATAAAAATAAAATTTGTAAATCCGATTATCAGTCTCGGAACTCCACTTTCTTCGGCTATTGAAGTCTATGTGATGAACAGCAATTCGGAGTGGGAGAAGGTAACAGGTTATTCTGCGAGCGGCTACAAAGAAGATCAGGCAGGTGCTCAGACGGTCACAATTAGATACGGCGAATACGCTGTCAACTCGACTGTGTGCGTTTCAAGCCAATCCGAGCAGTACATCAATTTCAGCGATTCGGAACTTTTTGAGAAGCTTGTTGATTCCAGAGCGGATAAAAACGGTGACGGAATGATCTCTGTTGCTGAAATGGGAAGCTTGAGCGGAGCTTTTGACTTTGACGGAGTAAGTGACGTATCGGGTTTCGAATACGCAGGACCGGAATTGAAGCTTTCGGGCGATGGCTGGACTGCACCGGTAAAAGATGTTTTTGCCTTGCAGAGCTATCGCAGCTTGGAAATGCTTGAAAATGCAAGAAGAAACATTTATATTTACAGCAGAATCGCTATGAAGGATTACAGAGAGGATATAAGCTATTCATCCTCCGATCCCGAAATTGCTAAGGTGTCAAAAGAAAAGTACAAAGATGTTATTTGTACAGGTAAATCGGGAGTTGCCACTATAACCGCTTTTTGCGCGGGCTTGTCAAAAAGCTTTGAGGTAACCGTCGTATCTGCCGACAAGCCGATGGGTGAGAAAACAAATAACATTCCCGAGTTGCTTACAAATAATTCATATAATGCCGACGGCAAATTCTATACCGACAAGCAGATGATCAAATTCAATTCAAAGGTTATTATGAACACCTCTACTCCTGCAAGAAACCCCGATTTCGGTACATATTATCTTACGGAGGACGGCAATCTTTGGACTATTGCGGGCAAATCGAGCGTTCCTAAAAAAATCGGCACGGGCTTTGTAAAGATTACCCCAAACAATGAAATTTCCGTTTCGGGTCTTGCACTTGATAATAAAGGTAACTGTTGGGAGCTTAACGATTTTAAGTTGGTTGCAAAAAATGTTAAAGATATTAACGGTATGTGCTACCTGACAAAAGATAACGAACTCTATCGCTGTTATGATTCTATTTCTTATCAGGTAGGGGACGATTTATTTAAAAACGTTTTGGTCTCGTCCGATGTAATATCAATTGTGAAGACAAGAACACACGGTGAATGTATCTACAATAAAAAAGACGGCACATATTACGTCGGCACAGGTATCTATTATTCTTTTCCCATGGATGATTATAAGCCGATAAAGATTTGCAGCGGCAAATTTGCAAAGGATGTTTTGTCTTATTATTCAAGCTATTTTTATATTGATGATAGCAGTGTTCTTTGGGAGATCACTTCGGAAGGTACAACCGAAAAAGTCGCAGATAATATTGAGCGTTTTAATTTAGAGCTTGGCGGCTTCCTCAGTAAAAACGGAAGTCTGTATATGCTCGGTAATGTGACTCGCAGCAACGGAAAGTATGATTTGGGCTCTCCCGTATTGACGAATGTAAAGAAAAACGGCGACATCTGCTATCTTGACAAAGATAACAACTTATATGCTTCAACATACGGAGCTATTTATACTCTGTGCTGGGGAATCAGAGAAGGGGAAAACCCTGTAAAAATTATGACAAATGTTGTTGACTTTACAGAGTGCCACAACTATGTACTTTTCACAAGAGCCGACGGCTCGGTTTGGACTTGGGAAATGAAAAGAAATGAGGATTATTACGAAAAAATTCTCGAAGCTTCTTCCGCCGGGGATAAAATACTAACAGACGCCAAGACGGGTGTTAAAATTGAATTCAAAAATCGGCCCGACAAAAATTTAAAGCTTGAAGTCAGTGAAGTAAATGACGTAAATTCACTCAAGCTTGTAAACATGAGCTTCGGCGAAGTCAAAGCTAAGATGTTTGATGTTTCAATTAAGAAGGGTAATGCTGTGGTTCAGCCTGATGGTTCGGTGACCGTAAGTATTCCGGTTCCCGATAATTTTGACCGTTTTGCTATCAGTGTATGCAGCCTTGACACGAGCGACGGAACAGCCGTCAAAGTTGACGCCACTGTATTTGCCGGATATGCAACGTTTAAAACAAACCGCCTCGGCAGATTTGCAATTGTTCAAAACAGCAATGCAGTAATCGGCGATGTCAATGCCGACGGAGTTATCAATTCAGTCGACGCATTGCGCGTTTTGCAACATTCGGTCAATGTTATTCAGCTTCAGGGCAGAGCCGCTAAGCGTGCGGATGTCAACAAAGATGAAAAAATCAATCCGGTTGATGCATTGGATATACTCAGATATTCGGTCGGAATGATTAAGGATTTCAGCTAAACTAAATAATAAAAAAACGCGGCACGGTGAGAAAAGCATCGTGCCGCGTCAGCAAAAACGGGTTGAATGTAAGCCTTTATACATTCAACCCGTTTGTTTATTTAACCTTTTTCATCGACTTTGTGAAGTTCAGGAGAATTATCATCAGAATCGGGAATGCGATACAGAAAATAAGGCCGAATTTCAAAGGATCCATAGTTATCGACGGGCTTGCCTGAGCCGCGTCGGAAAGGATTCCCGTTATCCACGGGCCGAACGCACAGCCGAAGTCGCCGAACATTGCAAGCATGGCGAACATTGCCGTGCCGCCCTTTGGAAAGGCTTTTGCGGAAAGGCTGAATATTCCCGGCCACATTGTTGAAGCGGAAAGGCCGCAAAGTCCGCAGCCTACCAGAGAAACAAGCGGAATCGGAACAAGCGAGGTCATAAGGTAGCTGATTATGCAAAGACCTGCGCAAAGGCTGAGAACTCGTCGAAGATTAAGCCTGTCGCCGAACGAGCCGTAAAGAACTCTGCCCGAACCCATGAGCACGGCAAACAGGCACGGACCGAGAAGGTCACCTGTAAATTTGCTGACACCGAGACTTTTTTCGGCAAAGGCGGACGCCCATTGAGCCATTGCAATTTCGCTTGCGCCGGCGCAGAGCATGAGCAATGCACAGATTATAAAGGTAGGTTCTCTGAAAAGCTCGGGGATTTTCATTTCGCTCTCGCCCTCCGGAACAGGAGGAACGATGGGAACCCTCATAAAGGCAAATAAATTGAAAAACGGTATAATCGCCCAGAGCATAGGCATATATATCCAGTTTTCCGTGCCGATCAATTTGATTGAAAATGTTGTAATAAGTACAACCGAAGCCTGTCCCCAGCAATAGAAGGAATGTAGAAAAGCCATTTCTCCGGATTTATTGCTGAGAGGTAAGCCCTCAATTATGGGGCTGATGAGCACCTCGATAAGTCCCGAACCGATTGCATATATGATTATCGGGATCACCAATCCGATGAAGTGGTTGTTAAACGCCCTCGGAAGAATACCGAGAAGGATAAGTCCCGCACAGGCAAAAGCGTGTGCAAAAACAATTGATATTCGATATCCGACTTTTTCGATGACTTTTACGGAAGCAAAGTCAATAAAAATCTGTGATACAAAGTTAATAAGAATAAGCCAGCTTATTTGTGAATAGTTCAGTCCGAATTCGTCCTGAAAAATAACGTAAAAAAGTGACGCTAAGTTGTTGATTATCGCCTGAACAAAGTATCCCGCATAACAGGCGATTTTGGTTGAAGTGTATTTGCTGTTAGATGTTGTCATTTTCGATAAGGTCCTCATTTTCTGTGTTGTTGTCCTTCCAGTACCACCAGCGGAGTTTTTTCTCATCCGGTTTCGGTGTATTGGCAAAATAAACGGCTGTTCTCATTTCATAGAGAATAACCTTATCGGCAACATCACCGCTCTCGACGCAGTAGTCGAGATAGAAATTATCTCCCTCTTTTCCGACAAGCTGAGATGTTTCGGTGATTTCGAGAATGTTGAATGCATTCTTTGCTTCGTCGCTGAGAAACTTAAGTTCGTCAATTTTGAAGTTCTTCGGCGTTTTGTCTTTTTTTCTGAAAAACATTTTTTATTACCTCCGTAGATGTATTTTAGCATAATTGTAAATATAAGTAAAGAGTTGAAATCAAAATAAAAATATGGTATTATTATAACAGCTTTTTGATTCAGAGGATGAAATAAATGAAGGTTGCACAGGACTTTTTGAATACGCATGACTTTGTCATTGTCGATATAGAAACAACGGGCTTGAACTGTAAAACGGACGAGATAATTGAAATTTCGGCAGTCAGAGTGGAAAACGATACTGTTACGGACGAGTTCTCGAATTTAGTTCATACAGACAAGAGGATAAGCTCTTTTATTTATGACCTGACGGGAATAAACAATGCCATGCTCGAAAACGCTGACGATATTTCAACGGTGCTTTGCAGACTGTTCGATTTTGTCGGTGATATGCCGATCGTCGGACACAATATCGGCTTTGATATGCGTTTTATTTCGTGGAATTCGGCGTTACTTTTCGGCGAAAAGCCATGCAACAAGACCCTTGATTCATTGCTCTTTTCAAAAGAAATCCTTCCCGAGCTGAGAAGCCATAAGCTGTCTTTTTTGAAGGAATGCTTTGGGATAAGCGGAGGTTCCCACCGTGCGCTTGACGATTGCAGAACGACATTTGAGCTGGTTGAGATACTCAAGAAAAAGGCGGAATGTTCGGTTTGATTCTTGATTAAAAGAAGATTTTTTAAGGCTTTTTGTCGGCACAATTTATTAGATTTAAGTATTTTATCTTTCTTTATTCCTTCTATTACACGGCTTGAAGAGCAGGAGCGGATAGAGAAAATGACATACGGTTAAGCAGGGGATTTTTAAAAACAGCAACAAATATACAACTTTATTGATGAAAACACTTTACAAAACCGATTTCGGGTGGTATAATACTAACGTTGTGTTTCCGCTTTCTCGGATTACGGGTCTTACCGCAATGCGGTGTTCACCTGCCGTAACCTGGGAGGTCGGCGCAAAATATTATTTTAATGAGGTGAAAATTATGACACAGGCAGAAAAGCAGGCTATCATGGCCGAGTACGCTCTTCACGAGGGTGACACAGGTTCACCGGAGGTTCAGATCGCTGTTCTTACAAAGAGAATCAACGACCTTACAGAGCATCTTAAAACTCACAAGAAGGATCATCACTCAAGAAGAGGTCTTCTTAAGATGGTTGGTCACAGACGTAACCTTCTTGCTTACTTGCAGAAAGTTGATATCGAGAGATATCGTGCTATCATTGCAAGACTCGGTATTCGTAAATAATTTCGGCATTATGAGGCAGACAGCATTCTTTTACTGTCTGCCTCTGTGTCGATATTTAAAAAGTATCTATTTGTCGGGTAGCTCATCGGTTTTAGCAGTGAATCGGCAGCTTGAAACTCAAACTGCGGATTTATTGCTAAATCCTTGCCCGACGTAGAAATAAAATTTTTACAGAGAGGTATTAAAAATGTTTTTCAAGGATTTCAGAAAATTTGAAACAACTCTTGCAGGACGTCCGCTCGTAGTCGAGACTGGTAAAATGGCTCAGCTTGCAGGCGGCTCATGTCTTATCCGTTACGGCGAGACTGAGGTTCTTTGCACAGCTACAATGGCAGACAAGCCCAGAGAGGGTGTTGATTTCTTCCCTCTTTCGGTTGATTTTGAGGAGAAGCTTTATTCAGTAGGCCGTATTCCCGGTTCTTTCCAGCGCCGTGAGGGCAAGGCTTCCGAGAAGGCAACGCTTGCTTCCCGTGTTATCGACCGTCCGATCCGTCCGCTTTTCCCGAAGGATATGCGTAACGATGTCGGCGTTGTTGCAACGGTTATGTCCGTTGACCCCGATTGCTCACCCGAGATTACCGCTATGATCGGTGTTTCGGTTGCTATTTCAATTTCTGCTATTCCATGGGACGGCCCGATTTCAGGCGTTTCCGTAGGTCTTATTGACGGTGAGTACGTAATCAACCCGACCGAGGAGCAGAGAAAGGTTTCTCAGATGGCGGTTACGGTTGCTTCTACCAAGGATCTTGTTGCCATGATCGAGGCAGGCGCAAACGAGGTATCCAATGAGGATATGTTCGACGGAATCATGTACGCTCACAAGGTTAACCAGGAGATCGTTAAGTTCATCGAGGGTATTCGTGCCGAGGTCGGCAAGGAGAAGATTGACTTCCCGTCAAACGATCCGTCTCCCGAGATGTTCGAGGCTATCAAGGAGTTTGCCATTGACGATGTTAAGGTTGCTCTTGATACAGACGACAAGAGAATCCGTGACGAGGCACTTCGTCCGATCTACGCCGCTGTTCACGAGAAGTTCGACGAGGTTTATCCCGACGATATCGCAAAGATCGACGATTGTATGTATAAACTTCAGAAGTTCATCGTTCGCCGCTGGCTTCTTGATGAGGGCAAGCGTGTTGACGGACGTGGAATCGACGAGATTCGTCCGCTTAACGCAGAGGTTGACCTCCTCAGCCGTGTTCACGGTTCAGGTATGTTCACTCGCGGTCAGACTCAGTGTCTTTCAATCACAACGCTCGGACCTATGAGCGATGTTCAGATGCTCGACGGTATCGACAACGAGACCGAAAAGAGATATATCCACCACTACAACTTCCCGTCATACTCAGTCGGCGAGACTCGCCCGAGCAGAGGACCGGGACGTCGTGAAATCGGTCACGGTGCACTCGCAGAGAGAGCACTTCTTCCGGTTATTCCTTCGGTTGAGGAGTTCCCGTACTGTATTCGTGTCGTTTCCGAGGTTCTTTCCTCAAACGGTTCAACCTCGCAGGGTTCAATCTGTGGCTCAACTCTTTCACTTATGGCAGCCGGTGTGCCGATTAAGGCTCCCGTTGCAGGTATCTCCTGCGGACTTATCACCGAGGGCGACCGCTTCATGACAATGGTTGATATTCAGGGTCTTGAGGATTTCTTCGGCGATATGGACTTCAAGGTTGCAGGTACAAAGAAGGGTATCACAGCTATTCAGATGGACCTCAAGGTTCACGGACTTACTCCGGAAATCATCAAGGAAGCCCTTGAAAAGACATACAAGGCTCGTTGCTATATTCTTGATGAGATCATGCTTCCGGTTATCCCCGAACCGAGAAAAGAGCTTTCAAAGTATGCTCCGAAGATGCTTTCAACCAAGGTTCCCGTTGACAAGATTGCCGAGGTTATCGGTAAGCAGGGTAAGGTTATCCAGAAGATTTGCGCAGAGTGCGATTGTAAGGTTGATGTTGAGGAGGACGGCAGCGTATTTGTTTGCTCTCAGGATATTGAGAATGCAAAGCGTGCTATCTTCATGATCGAGACTATCGCCAATGATCCCGAGGTCGGCGCAATTTACAAGGGCGTTGTAACAAGAATTATGGACTTCGGCGCATTTGTTGAAATTGCACCGGGCAAGGAAGGCCTTGTTCATATCAGCCATCTTGATGTCAAGAGAGTTGACAAGGTAACAGACGTTGTCAACGTAGGCGACGAGGTTATCGTTAAGGTTCGTGAGATTGACGATCAGGGAAGAATCAATCTTTCGCGCCGTGAGGCTCTTATCGAGGTTGAAGGTCTTGTTCCGGAGAATGAGATTTCCGACGCTCCGAGACGTCCGTCTGGTGACCGCCGCAGAGGTGGCTTGAGAGGCGGAAGAAGAGAGCGCAAATAATCAATAAGCAATAATTGAGGCTGTATCATGGCTCATCTTGAGCTATGGTGCAGTCTTTTTTTTGTCAGTAAAATGACGTGGCTTCTTTTCGTGGAGCGACAGAAGCTGAGGACGTGGTCTCAAGATAAAAGTAAAGAGCACAATTCGCAGGGGTCGATGTGTGCTTGACCCAAGGTCAGCTTATCATTTATTCTGCACTGAAAGCGATTATATTAAACTCTTTTGGTGCGATGTGGGCATCGCACCCTACAATAAGTACGAAAATCGACACTTCATAGAGAACGATAGGAGCACAATTCGTAGGGGTCGATGCCCACATCGATCCAAGGTAAGAAAAAGCTGGTTCTTTCATAACAGTAAAATATGTAACGTGATTTTTTTGCACAAAGTATAAAAAATACTGGATTTTATTTGAAATTAGTGCTATAATATTCTTGCTAAACATAATTTCATATTTTTACCACTTGTATGGTTTGCGAATTATCCTTTCGGATAAAAATGCAAGCTCTTTTTCTGCATACCATGTGAGTGGATAACGGAATTATGTTTAGCGACAGTTGAGCTATGCGTTTTTTGTGCGTGGCTTCGGCTGCGCACTTTTTATTTTATGGGGGAATTATAAAATGAGCTTTTCAGAAAACTTTAAGAAAGCAAGAAGGAACAGCGGACTTTCACAGCAGCAGCTTGCCGATTTGCTTGGCATGAATCAATCTTCAATTTCAAAATACGGAAATGATATCGGATTACCGCACGCAAAAACACTACAAATAATATGTGAGATTTTTGGTGTTACGATAGACAGCCTACTCAAATAACGGGAAATAAAGCAGAGCTTTCTCGGTGCAAGAAGAAAAAGTTCCGTTTTTTCGATTTAAGCATTGATTTTTGTGCCGATTTGTGATAACTTTGTTTTATACAATTTATAAACTTTGTCCGGAGGGCTTGAAATGAAAAAGTTTATGAAAAAATCAGTTACAATAATACTTGCCTGTATCATGGCTTTCAGCGCAGTGACGTGTTTCGCCGCTGACGGAAAACAGTATTATGATTATGGTACATACGTCCTTTTGGGAGACAGCGTTGCCAGCGGACACAATGATCTTGTTTACGTTGATTCGGAATTTAAGCGTGTCGAGGATTCCTACGGCGCATATGTTGCCGATGAGCTTGGGGTAGAGTACATTCCCATGGCTTGTCCGGGCACAAGAACGATTGATATGCGTTATATGCTTGAGGACGATTATCCGGCGGACGATTATCTTTTCCATGACGCTCACGATGTTGAGGTTATGAAAGCAAGAATCCCCGAATATCGTAAGGCGATTTCCGAAGCGGGACTTATCACTCTCGGCGTAGGCGGCAACGATTTCGGCACTTTTCTTACGTGGGTTATTGCCGATGAGCTTGAAAAAAATGACTCGTGCGCAGAATATGTTAAAGCCTTGAGAGATCTCATGGAGCAGGGCGGAGCCGATGACGATATACTTGCCAAACTTGATAAAGCAATTGAGCTTGCAAAGGTTATGGGAGCACTGCCCGAGCTTATGCGTGTTCTGCCGAAGGCAATAAAATACGGTATAGAGAATTTTTCTAAAAACTGGAATATAGTTATTGAGGATATTCTTGCTCTCAATCCGGATGTTAAGCTTCTTGTTATCGGCATGTTTGATAACGGCATTAAAAACGAAGAGGACGCCGCCGCAAGCATGGCAGGTACAACGGTTCCGAGTATCGGTCAGATTGTTGTTGACGCAGCGAACACTCCGATGAAGGAGGGCGCAAGGAAGTACGGCTACACCTTCGTTGACACGACAGGTACGGTTTGTGATACCTACCATCCGAAAAAGGAAGGATACAGACATATTGCCGACAGAATTCTTGAGGCACTTCCCGACGCAAGATTCCCGTACACAGATGTTGCGAAGGATTCGGAATACTACAGCGATGTTGAGTTTATGTATACTCACGGCTATATGAACGGACTTACCGATACGGAATTCGGCCCTGATGAAGCTTTCACAAAGGCTGCACTTGCACAGGCACTTTATAATATCGCAGGAACACCTGAGGTTGACACCGAGAATGTAGCCTTCTCGGATATTGACAGCTCCGACCCGACATTCAATGCGGCAGCTTGGGCAACGGGTAACGGAGTGCTGAACGCGAAGAACGGTAAATTCGCTCCCGACAGCGGGATAACTGTATTTAATTTTGTATTGAGCCTTGTCAAGCTTTCGTATGCAGGTAATTTTGTACTTGCCAAGGTAATAAAAACAATGGTTTTGGCATTCAATATTATCAAGGATTTCGGTTTTGCAAGCTTCAATACAACGCTCAACAGAACGCAGGCGGCACATCTGCTTGTCGATTATTGCGGAATATAATTGAATAATAATAAAAAAGCTGTGACAGTTTTTTGTCGCAGCTTTTAAAATGAGTAACACAAAAACCGCTGTTCGGGATATTTCCTAAACAGCGGTTTGTTATTGTTAAATTATCTTTTAACCCTGTGCGTAAGCGCCGACCTGCATCATGAAGTCGCCGATCTGTGCGCCGAACTCGGGAGCACCGTCCATGATGAGCTTGCCGTGCTTTGTGGATTCAAGCATATCGTCCGTTGAAAGGAGGATACCGAATGCACTCTCAAGGCAATCAAATCTCATGGTGAAGAAAGGCATAGCTCTCTTGTATGTGCCGCGGCCTGCTCTGGTCTTGCCGGCCTTAACACGAAGGAAAGCGTTGACCTCAGGATGTCCGTCAACCGCCCATGCATAAACACGGTCGGGGCTCTTCTTTGCCCAATCATGAACAGCTTCGTGTCCGTTCTTGTTGAGCTGGCTGATGCCCGATGAAAGGAGATAGAAGAAGCACTTGCAGGCGAGAATCTGTGTTGCCTCGTCCTCCGGGCAAGCTTTGATGTTAAGAAGCGATGACATCTTGAGAAGAACAGCCATAAACGCTGCAAACTCAACGGGCTTTTTAAGAACACCCTTCATCTTCGGGAGGGTTGCCGGAGCAATCTTGCCCTTGAAGAAAGCATTCATAGCTTCCATTGACTTGAACTCAAGCTCAATATGAGCGTTTGTAGCAACTTTATCCGCACAAACTTTCCATTCGCCGTTGTTGACTGTAAAGTGCGTTGCATACTTGCCGCAGGGGGCATCGGGATCCAAACAACTGACCTGATAGATGCAGTGAATATGCTCGAATTTCTTAGCGAGCTTCGGATCGTCGTTAGCAATGACTTTGAGCAACGGCAATGCAGAGTTAAGGAAGATTTTATTGGTTAACAATACATCATTTGCCATTATCAATCATTCCTTTCGGTATTATACATCGTCGTCCCAGTTGTCGTCTTCCTCGAAGTCCTTATTCATAGCCTCACGAACAGCGGCAATGATACCGTTGCAGTCGATGCCGAGCATTGACATGATGTCCTCATGGAGACCGATGGGAGCGAACTTATCCTGGAGACCGAGACGGGTGAATGCACAGCCCTTGCCGGCTTCAGCCATAACCTCGGCAACAGCGCCGCCGAGACCGCCGAGAACAGTGTGATCCTCAACAGTGATGATACGGCGAGTATCCATAACTGCCTTGAGAACTGCTTCCTTATCAATGGGCTTGATTGTGTGCATATCAAGAACACGAACCTTGAGTCCGTCAGCTTCCTCGAGGAACTTAGCTGCCTGGTAAGCCTGGAATACACAGGAACCGCAAGCGATAACCGTGATATCTGTACCCGGGTTAACCTCGATAGCCTTGCCTACCTCAAACTTATACTCACGGGGATAATCCTTGCCGTAAAGAGTACGGTCGAAACCGCGGTTGATACGGATATAATAAGGACCGAAGTTCTCGTAAGCTGCCTTAACTGCTTCTGCTGTCTCGATACCGTCAGCGGGGCAGATAAGAGTGATGTTCGGCATTGAACGGATAACAGCCATATCGCAGATAGCGTGGTGAGTTGAACCCGCCTGACCGAATGATGTACCCGAATGGGTAGCAATGATCTTTGCGTTAACGTTCTGGTAGCAGATATCTGTATGAATCTGATCAGCAGAACGAAGAGATGCGAATGTTGAGAAAGTTGAAACGAAGGGAACAAGTCCGGCCTTAGCCATACCTGCTGCCATACCGAACATATTCTGCTCGGCAATACCTACGTTGAAGAAACGATCCGGAAACTCTTTACCGAATACACCGATCTTTGTAGAACCTGCAAGGTCAGCTGAAAGACCGACGATTTCCTTATGCTCACGACCGAGGTCAACAAGTGTCTGGCCGTAGATTTCCGCTGTTGAAAGCTCTGTGGATTCAAGAGCTGTATATGAAAGTCCGCCTGCCATTATTTTGCCTCCTTTTCTACACGAGCAATACGCTTCTCATAGTGCCTCTTAAGGCTTTCCTTAGCCTCTTTATACTTAGCCTCGTCAACTGCGCCGTAATGCCAGTGGTAATCGTCCTCCATGAAGTCGATACCTTCACCCTTGATGGTGTTGGCAATAATCATAACGGGAGCGTCCGGCTCGCCGAGAGCGTAGTCGATTGCATCTGAAAGCTCCATCATATTGTGACCGTCAATGTCAAATACATGGAAGCCGAATGCACGCCACTTGTCTGCGAAAGGCTCAAGGGGCATAACATCCTCTGTGCGGCCGTCGATCATGCACTTGTTACGGTCAACGAACGAGATAACGTTTGTTGCATGGAATGCATTGATTGACATAGCTGCCTCCCAGTTTGAACCCTCGTCGCACTCGCCGTCGCCGAGGATACAGTATGTCTTGTAATCCTTGCCGAGAACACGGGCTGCGAGTCCTGTGCCGAGAGCGATTGAAAGTCCGTGACCGAGAGAACCTGTTGAAGCGTCAACGCCTACAACCTTGTTGGAGTCAAGATGAATACCCATCTTTGAGTTTGTGAGGTTGAAGGTCTTGAGCTGCTCGGGATCGTTGTAACCGAAGTCACAAAGAACGGGAGCGTAAGCGATTCCGGAATGACCCTTTGAAAGGATGAAACGGTCTCTGTCCTCCCAGTTGGGATCGTCCTTCTTGATGTTGAGGTACTTGTGGTAGAGAATGGTCAACATATCCATAACGCTCATACCGCCGCCGATGTGGCCGCTGCCTGCCCAATATGTAGTATCAAGGCAGAGGTTACGAAGCTCAAAAGCTTTCTTCTCAAGAGCCAACCATTCCTGTTTGGTCAATGCCATAAGAGTTTTCCTCCCTATTTTTATTCTTTTTTACACGGGCGGCAAGCTCTGCCGCCCGTGATTGATTATCTTATCTGAAACTTAAAAAGCTTCAGGATGATCCTTCTTAACAACCTTGAATGCTTCGTCGGCTACCTCGATCGTATGCTTGATATCGGCATCGGAAAGAGCGTAGTTGATGAAGTGATTGTGGTGACCTGCGAAGAAAATGCCTCTCTTGACGCACTCTGCGATCCATGCCTGATGGAGCATCATTGTGTCGTCGTTGGCAATTCTGAGGTAGAAGAGTGACGGCTCACCGGAAACAACAAGGTCAAATCCGTTGTTCTTTCCTGCTTCCTTAAGACCGTCAGTGAGCTTCTTGCCCTTTTCCATAAGGATAGACGGGAGGTTGAGCTCTCTCATCTTGGTGATATTTGCGATACCGGCCGCAAAGGGGATAGCGCTCATCCAGTAAGAACCTGTGTAGGACATTCCCGAAACAGCGTCCTTGAGGAAATCCTTACCGCAAAGGCAGGATACGTTCCAGCCGTTGGCGATAGCCTTACAGAAGCAGATCATATCAGCCTCAAAGCCGTAGTAGTGGTCGGAACCTGCAAGGTCAAGACGGAAACCTGCACGAACGTCGTCGACGATAAGTACGATGCCCTTCTCTGTGCAAAGGTTACGAACCTTCTGCCAGTAGCCGTCTGCCGGAAGCTGGTTGTCAAAATAGTTACCGTGGAGGTAAGGAGTTGAGATGAATGCGGCAATTTCGCCGTCATGCTCGTTAACGAGCTTCTCAAGAGCGTCAAAGTCGTTCCAGTCAACATAGAGGTTGTTGGCAACGTCCTCGGGGAGAATGCCCGGATAGTCGATCTTCTGAACGACTGCGGAAACACCGTGATAGAAGCCGTTAACGAAGATGATCTTCTTTCTGTGGGTTGCGTTACGGGCAGCCATGATAGCAAGGGTCGTAACGTCGTTACCGTTCTTTGCGAAGAAAGCCCAGTCGGCTGTGTTGACTGTGTCAACCATAAGCTCGGCAAGCTCAACCATCTTGTAGGACGGAGAAGTTACGCAGTTGCCGATCTTAGCCTGCTCAAGAGCAGCCTTGTCAACGTCGGGATCGCCGTAACCGAGAATGTTCGGGCCGTATGCGCACATATAGTCGATGAACTTGTTGCCGTCAACATCCCAGAAGTATGTACCCTTAGCCTTCTCGGAGAAGAAGGGCCATGCGCTGACGGGAATGAAGTTACCTTCAGCCGGGCCGAGATGACCGTAAACACCTGAAGGGATTACTTTGATAGCACGATCGAACCACTCATGGCTCTTCTCGTACTGATTTATTTTAAAATTAGCCATTTTTCGTATCCCCCTTATGCAAGATAGAGACCGACTCTGTCAAGAATTCGGTTCATATTATCGAGCATGTTTATCATGCCGTTCATTGTGATGGTACCCTCGCCGATCTTAGCCATGGCGCTTACCTTACCGTTGAAGAGGTCGTTTGCAAGCTGCATTGAACCGAACTCCATGACGGCACGCGGATCCTCGCAAGCCTTCTTGATTGTGACAAGGTGACCGTTCTTGGCGTGGATAGTAGCCTTCGGGCCGCCCTTAATTGACATCATGATGTCGCCGTCAACGATATGCTCAGCGGAGAACTTGCCGATCTCGTCGTGGTTACCGATCTGAGAAATTGCAACGGTGATGGTGTAGAACATAAGGGTTGTGCTCATTCTGAAGAATTCCTCATCCTTGAGGTCCTCCTCGCTTGCACGCATGTAGTTCGAAAGCATGTCGGTGAGCTTCGTAAATGTGTTCAAAAGGAACTTTATGTGAAGGAAACCTTTTGAGGGAATAGGTGTAACAGTTCCGTCGATAAGACCGTTAAACTTCTCACATGATGAGAACGGAAGCTTAACATCGCAGTCTGTGCAGCCCTGTTCCATACGGCATCTGCCGTTTTTGAATGTAAGTGTTGCAGACGGGCCGTCCTTAACTTCAAAACCGATGGAAATCGGCTTAATGTCAGCTACAAGGGCGCTTGCCTTCGGGTCAAGCTCGCACAGGTTTTCAAGTGTGCCGAGCACGGCATACATATTGATGTATGCAAGTGTTTTTGCATCTGTCAAGGTGCATTCCTCCTTATCGCTTTTATTCAAAGCATATTTTCCATTACATTGTAACAAATAAAGTTATTAAAGTCAAATGAAATTGACCAAAAAACAACAATTTTTTGTTAATTTATTATGTCTTTTTATTGTTTTTGTTCAATTATTTCCTATAAAAGAATTACAAAAATGTTTTTGCAAGCTGATTTTGGCGTTAAAATAAACAAATATTATCAACAATAAATTATTCCTGAGCTTCATCCTGCTTATTTTCTTCGATTTTTTGCTCCTCGGCGGTGATTTCGGCATTATCATCGGCAGCGGTCTGCTCATCGGCGGAAACAACAGTGTTTTCCTCCTCGGCCGACGTTTTTTCTTCCTCGGCAACGGTCGGTTCCCCGTCAAACTCAGACGGAGCATCGCCGAGAACAATAATGCCGTTTGTCTTTTCTCTGCCGCAAGGCAGAATCACGGGCGAAGCGAGAGAATAAACGTCCGTGCACATATCCTCAAGTGAGAAAACATGGAGGCCGTAATCGTCAAGCCTGTCAAAGTCGGAAGCCTTGGTGACAATGGGCTTAGAAGACTTATCCTTGGCCTCCCTGAGAATTTCCTTACCCTTGTCGTTTATCGCAAGAACATGAATATACGGCGGTTCGCCCTTGTAGTCGTCGGCAACGAAGCCCATGAAAGCGTGAAAGACAATTCGTCTGATTCTTGCGTGTGAGTAACGTTTCGTTTTTGCAAGCTGATAAAGCTCTTCGAGAGAGCTTGCCTTGAGAGCAGCGTCATGAATTCTGTATTCGATTCCCTCGCTGACGTCGGGTGAAAGTCCGATATCCTCGGCGCTGAGCTGGCGCATACAGCAAAGAATACCGAATTCGAGCTTTGAATTGGGGCAGGGGGCGAGGTTGTTTTCCTCTTCACGGTGATAGATATCGGCAATGGATTGCGGAACATACATTTCCCACTCATTGCTTCCCGAGAGCATCATCTGACGTATATCCGACGCGCTGGCAAAGTTGTCGCTTCTCATAAGCGAATCGTGAGCGGCGCCTATACGCTTTATCGTCATCGGAATCATGTTTGAACCGAGCTTGTCCATTGCCTGAAGATATTCAATGCCGAGGGTGTTGTTCGGCTCCTCGAGAATGTCAAAAAAACGGTTGCCGCAGACTGCTTTAAGAGCCTCCGAGCGTGCCGAGGCAAAGCTCAGACCGTATTCAAGATTTTCTTTCAGACGTTCGGCTACTGCTTCGCTGTTGATTGCGTTCTTACATTCTATAAGCTCGTCAATGTTGCCGCATTCGCTGCCGAAGCTGAGCATATCCACGCAGCCGAGGCTGTTGAGCAGTGAGACTCCGCCGTAGGCAAAGCGCTGAGCAAAGGATGTGCTCCAAAGCGTCGGCAGTTCTATAACGAGATCGACGCCGTTTTTGACAGCCATTTCCGCTCTCGCCCATTTTGAGATGAGAGCCGTTTCACCTCGCTGAACATAGTTCGAACTCATAACGGCGACGACGTGTGTCCATTCGCCGAGCTCCTTGCTTTTTTCAATTTGATAAGCATGACCGTTGTGGAAGGGGTTGTATTCCGCAACAATTCCTCCGATTTTCATAAAATTCCTCCATAAAAACATATATTGTATAAAAAATGCGAAAAAACTCAATCTTTGTCTTGAAAAAACAAAGTCACAGTAATATAATATAACAGAAATCTTTTTGATACAATATCTTGGAGGGAAAAATTTTGAAGATTCTCGTTGTTAATGCAGGAAGCTCATCACTCAAGTATCAGCTTATTGATATGGAAAACGAGTCCGTTCTTGCAAAAGGAAACTGCGAACAGATCGGAACCGAAAGCACATTTACGCATAAGGTGCCGTCAGACGAAACCAAAAACATCAAGGCTTTGCCGATGGAGATGCAGGATCATGCCGCAGCTCTTAAGATTGTTCTTGACACTCTTGTTGACGCCGAGCACGGCGTTATCGGCTCGGTTAAAGAGATTGACGCGGTAGGTCACCGTGTTCTTCACGGCGGCGAAAAGTTCAGCGGCTCGGTTCTCGTAGACGATAAGGTTGAGGAGGCTATCAAGGAGTGCTTCGACCTCGGACCGCTTCATAACCCGGCAAACCTTACGGGTATCAAGGCGTGTCAGAAAATCATGCCCGGCGTTCCTCAGGTAGCCGTGTTCGATACAGGCTTCCATCAGACAATGCCCGACTATGCATATATGTATGCTCTTCCGTATGAGTACTATGAGAAGTACGGTATCCGCCGTTACGGCTTCCACGGCACATCACACCGCTTCGTAAGCAAAAAGTGCATTGAGCTTCTCGGCAACCCCGAGCACAGCAAGATCGTAACCTGCCACCTTGGCAACGGTTCTTCAATTTCCGCAGTTGTAGACGGCAAGTGCTTCGATACAACAATGGGCGTAACTCCTCTTGAGGGTATCATGATGGGCACACGCTGCGGTTCTATCGACCCGGCTATTGTTCCGATTATAATGAAAAAAGAGAATCTCACTCCCGACGAGATGGACACCGTGATGAACAAAAAGTCCGGTATGCTCGGTCTTTGCGGCACAAGCGACAACAGAACTATTGAGTCGAGAGCGAAAGAGGGGGACAAGAGAGCAAAGCTTATCGAGTCCATGCTCTGTCACCAGCTCACCAAGTACATAGGCGGCTATGCTGCGGCAATGGGAGGACTTGATGCTATCGTATTCACAGGCGGTATCGGCGAGAACAACCCGCAGTACAGAGACCGTGTATGTGACAAGCTCAAGTTCATGGGTGTTGAGATCAACTATGAAATCAACGACAAGCTCAAGAGAGGTCCCGAGGGCGAGATCTCAACTCCGAACTCCAAGGTTAAGGTATATGTTATCTGTACCAATGAGGAGCTTATGATCGCAAGAGACACCAAGGAGATCGTCGAAGCTCTTTAATATGAAAATATTGATAGATGCGGACGGCTGTCCTGTTGTTGATCTGACGGTGAGACTTGCTGAAAAATACGGCATTGAGTGCACAATTCTATGCGACACATCGCACGAATTCAACCGTGAGGGAGCGAAAACCGTAGTAGTCGAAAAGGGTGCGGACAGCGTTGATTTCAGAATAGTCAATCTTGTCGGCGAGGGCGATATAGTCGTTACTCAGGATTACGGACTTGCCGCCATGTGCCTTGCGAGGAAGGCGATACCCGTCAGCCAGAACGGAATGGTATATACGGATAAAAATATCGACCAACTTTTGTTCACACGCTATGTTTCCAAGAAGATAAGAAAAGCGGGCGGCAGAATGAAAGGTCCGTCCAAGCGCACTCCCGAACAGGATAAAGCATTTGCAGCGGCTCTCGAAAAGCTCATTCAAGCATAAAATAAAACCTGCCTCAGCGATGGGGCAGGTTGATTTTTTCGGTCATGCTTTTTTAGGATTTTTTCTGCTTTTTATAAATCCGATTGCAAGGCTGATAACGAGCATCACCAAACTGACGCTGACCCAGCAGAAGCCCATTGAATAAAGAGGAAGCTTTTGACAGAGCGAGGTGATGAAGCCGAGTGAAAGTCCGGCTTCGTCGCAGGCATAAATAACGCTGATAACACCTGTGCCGCCGATAACGAGCGGATAAACATAACGGTTCTTCTTCCAAAGCCTGTCGCTGAGTCCGAGGATAATGAGCACGATAGCCATTGGGTAGATCGCATTAAGAATCGGAATCGAAATGCTGAGAATTGCCGTTAGACCGAGGTTGCAGACCAAGAAAGAAAAAGCGATGATGATGCAAACCCATTTGCGATAGCTTATCTTTTTGAAAATTACCGAGAAAAACTGCGAAATGGAATTGATGAGGCCGACGCAGGTTGTAAGGCACGCAAGTGTAAAAATAGCGGCGAGGAGAATCGCACCCGGTGCGCCGAAAAGCTGATATACGATACAGCGAAGCGTCCATGCTCCGTTCTCCTGAATAGGATAAACGCCTGAGCTTGCCGCGCCCATGTAGGAGAGCATTATGTAAACAGCGGCAAGAATCGAGCCTGCGATTATACCTGCGAAAACAGTATGGCGAACAAGGTCCTTTTTCTCTTTAAGTCCGAATGTGCCGAGCGTGGTGGCGATTACAAGACCAAAATTAAGGGCGGCGATGGTGTCCATTGTCTGATATCCCTCGGAAAAGCCTTTGAAAAATGCGCCTTTTTGATACACTTCCTGAGCCGGAGCGATATTGACCTCGCCCTTGAATAAAAAGCTTATAAAAAGGAAAACGATAAGAATGAGCAGGCTCGGCGTCAGCACATGGCCGATTCTGTTGACAAGCTTGCCGGGTGTCATGCAAAGCCAAAGAGCAATCAGGAAAAACACAAGCGAATAAACAGCCATCCACAGCTTTACGGACTGTCCCTCGGGGAGGTATGGAGCAACAGCCATTTCAAACGGAACAGATGCCGCCCTCGGTATTCCGAGCCCGGGTCCGATCGAGAGATAAATCAAAACGGTAAAGATAAGCGAAAAATGCTTACCCACATTTTGAGCCAAGCGGTCAAGTCCGTCAAATTCGGCAACAACGATAACACCCAATACCGGGAGAATAACCGCCGTTGCGAGAAATCCGACCATAGCCGAAACCAAATGATCACCTGCATTTTGACCGAGAAACGGTGGAAAGATAAGGTTTCCGGCTCCGAAAAAGAGTGAAAACAGCATGAAGCTTATCAATGTCATTTTTCTTTTTGTTAGTTTCATTTTATCCTATCCTTTAACATTATAATTTATGCAGAAATGTTGTCTCGGGGCATAAAAAAACCGTCCCAAAAATCTTTGAGACGAATATAAACTGCACAAAATACCCGTAAAATGCCCTTCATTTAGTAATTATATCATTTTAATATGGGAGTGTCAATAGAATTAGAATGTTAATAAAGAAATTAAGGAAAAAGTATGAATTTCTATTGACAAATGCGTTTGACGGGGCTATAATATAGAAAATTTAAAGGTTGGAGGAAGCTTGATGTTAAACAAGAAAATTAACAATCGATTTTATTATTACCATCACTGCGGCCTTTCTGCCTTTGCAAAAATCGGCTAAAATGATGGCTTTTCGCCGTTGCCGAAAAATAAAAGAGTAGAGATTCCGCATAGAAGATTCGTTGAGAATATGCTATGCGGATTTTTTATTGTCATTATCATCTAAGCGAGGGATATCCAAATGAACAATTTGCAAAATGCACGAAGAACAATCGAAAAGATCGACGCCGAAATGGCAGAGCTTTTTGAAAAGAGAATGAAGGCGGCTGAGGTCGTTGCGGAGTTCAAAAAAGAAAACGCACTGCCGATTGAGGATAAAAAGCGTGAAGCGGAGCTAACCGCAAAGAACAGCGAGTTTGTTTCATTTGAATATAAGCCCTATTACGAAAGCTTTATACAGAATGTTATGGACGTCTCAAAGAAATATCAGAAGCGGGTGCTTGAGGGCATGAAAATTGCCTACAGCGGAGTTGAAGGCGCATTTGCCCATATCGCCGCGAGGAGAATTTTTAAGTGCGGCGATACCGTTTCCTGCCCCGATTTTGACAGCGCATATAAAGCCGTTGAGGACGGAGACTGCGACTGTGCCGTTCTGCCGATCGAGAACAGCTATGCAGGCGATGTTGACCGTGTGCTCGATCTTGCTTTCCACGGGAATCTCACCGTTTCCGGCATTTACGATATGCCGCTCAGTCAGAGCCTGCTCGCAAAGCCTGGTACGGATATTGACGATATTACCGAGGTAAGAAGCCATCCGCAGGCACTCTCTCAGTGTATGCCTTACCTCAAGCGACACGGCTGGAAGCTAATTCAGGCTGTCAACACCGCCGTTGCCGCCAAGTCGGTGGCCGAGGGCGAAAAAAACGATATTGCCGTCGTTGCTTCAAAGGACACGGCGGAGCTTTACGGATTGAAAATTTTACAGGAGGACATCAACGAGAACAAGAACAACACAACGAGGTTTGCCGTTTTCACAAGAGCCGAATGTAAGGTATCACCAAAGGATGAGCATTTTCTTATAATGTTCACAACGAAAAATGAGCCGGGTTCTCTCGGCGGAGCTATTGCCGTTATCGGCGAATACAGATTCAACCTCAGAAGTCTCAAAAGCAGACCGACGGGCAATGAGAATTGGGAATATTATTTTTACGCCGAGGGCGAGGGTAACATCGACTCCCTCGACGGTCGGAAAATGATACATGATCTTAAAAAGCTTTGCGAGAATGTAAAAATCATCGGAAGCTTCTCGGACGAAAAGGTACTCAGCGAAAGGAGCGCAGAATGATGAGCGTATTGCACATGGAGCTTGGAGCGAACAGCTACGATATAACGGTCGAGCGCGGCGCACTTCAAAGAGCAGGCGAGCTTTTGAAGCTCGGCAGAAAGGTTTTGATAGTAACGGATGACGGCGTACCGTTCAGGTATTCCGACAAAATCGCCTCTTTTTGCAAAGAGCCTTATGTTGTGACACTGCCGCAGGGCGAGCGGAACAAGTGTATGTCAACATATATGCGACTGCTTGAAAAAATGGTCGAAAACAATTTCACAAGAAATGACTGCGTTGTAGCCGTAGGCGGCGGTGTTATGGGCGATCTTGCAGGCTTTGTCGCCGCGTCATACATGAGGGGCGTCGATTTCTACAATGTTCCGACAACGCTCCTTTCTCAGATCGACTCCTCAATCGGCGGCAAGGTTGCGGTTGATTTCGCGGGATACAAAAACCTTGTCGGCGCGTTCTATCAGCCGAAAGCCGTGCTGATTGATCCCGATGTTTTAAGCACGCTCCCGTCAAGACAGCTTGCCTGCGGTATGGCCGAGGCAGTCAAGATGTTTGCAACCTTCAATGCAGAGATGTTCTGCGAGGTCGAGGAAAACTACGACGAAAAAATTGACAGAATAATTATTGAAGCTTTGAAAATCAAAAAGGCTGTAGTTGAGGAGGACGAGAAGGAAAAAGGACTTCGCAAGGTTCTCAATTTCGGCCACACGGTCGGTCATGCGATCGAGAGCATCGAAGAGAGCAACGATTATCCGCTTTTCCACGGCGAATGTGTCGGACTCGGAATGCTTTGCATGAGCAGTCCCGATATTGTCAAAAGGCTTCGCCGTATTCTTCACAGAATGGATATTCCTACCTCATGGAGAGGCTATGAGAAGAATCTTAAAGCAGCTATGCTTCACGATAAAAAGGCAGGCGGCGACACAATAACGGTTATAACCGTTGATAAAATAGGAACGTTTAAAGAAGAAAAAATGACCGTTGACGAAATCGTAGCAAGGTGCAGGGAGGTGCTTTCACTGTCATGAAAAACACATTCGGAAATGTCCTGACCGTTACGCTTTTCGGCGAGAGCCACGGAAGCGCAATCGGAGCGGTGATAGACGGAATTGCCCCCGGAATTAAAATCGACACGGATTATATAGAGACGAAAATGGCGCTTCGCAGACCGAGCGGAAAGATTTCCACAGCTCGAAGCGAAAAGGACGGACTTATTTTTGAAAGCGGAGTTTACGACGGCCACACGACGGGCACGCCGATTTGCATTTTGATAAAAAACGCCGATACGCACAGCTCCGATTATTCCGCACTTGCAGGCAAGGCGAGACCCGGCCATGCCGATTTTCCGGCTTTCTGCAAGTATCACGGCTTCGAGGACGCAAGGGGCGGCGGTCATTTCAGCGGCAGAATCACGGCGGCTCTCGTTGCCGCAGGAGCAATCGTTCAGAGTGCACTCAGGCAGAAGGGTATTATAATCGGAACGCATATCAGTCGTTTGGCAGGAATAAATGATAAAAAAATAAATCCGGAAGCTGATGCGGGAAGGCTCGAAAATGCCGAATTTCCTCTTATTGATTCAACACTTGAAGAAAAAATGAAGGATGCAATCATGCAGGCGAGAGCCGAGGGCGACAGCGTAGGGGGAGTGCTCGAAACGGCGGTTGTCGGAATCCCGAAAGGAGTCGGTGAGCCATGGTTTGATACGGTCGAGGGTCTGCTTTCTCATGCACTTTTCTCGGTTCCTGCTGTCAAGGGTGTTGAGTTCGGCGACGGTTTTGCCCTTGCCGATATGAGAGGCAGCGAGTCGAACGACGCTTACAGAATTGACGAAAACGGCAAGGCATACACGCTGACGAACCGTAACGGAGGTATCGGCGGCGGAATTACAAACGGACAGCCGATAGTTTTTCGCTGTGCAGTCAAGCCCACTCCGTCAATAGCCAAGAGGCAGGAGACGCTTGATTTTCTCAAGGCCAAAAACACGGAGATTGAAATCAAGGGCAGACATGACCCGTGCATAGTTCACCGTGCAAGAGCGGTCGTTGATGCCGTCACTGCGCTGACCTTGGCGGATATGCTGACCGTCAGATACGGTACGGACTGGCTTGCGAGGTAGAATTATGGAATACGGATGTATAGGAAAAAAGCTCGGACACAGCTTTTCGGCGGTTATTCACGCAAAGCTCGGCAATTATGACTACCGTCTTTGCGAGCTGACGGAAACAGAGCTGACCGAGTTTATGACAAAGAAAGATTTTAAGGGTATCAATGTCACAATTCCTTATAAGGAAACGGTTATCCCGTTCCTTGATAATATTGACGAGTCGGCGAAGAAAATCGGCGCAGTTAATACAGTTATAAATAACAACGGTATTCTGACGGGTTACAACACCGATTTTTACGGAATGACCGAGCTTTTAAAAAAAGGCAGTGTCGAGCTTGCAGGCAGGAAAGTTTTTATCCTCGGCACGGGCGGCACCTCAAAAACGGCAAGAGCCGTTGCAAAGAGTCTCGGAGCGAGTGAAATTAACGTTGTTTCAAGAAATCCGGAAAACGGCGAGATATCGTACGATGAGATGTACAAGACGGCGGATGTGGTTGAGGTTATTATCAACACAACGCCGGTCGGAATGTTCCCGAAGCCCGACGCTTTTGCTGTTGAGCCCGAGAAATTCCCGAACCTCAGCGGTGCGGCGGACGCAGTTTACAATCCGCTGACAACGGAATTTATAAGCCGTGCAAGAGCCTGCGGAGCGAACGCCGTCAACGGACTTTATATGCTTGTCGCTCAGGCGGCAAAGGCTGCGGAATTGTTCTTCAATGACAAAACGATGACCGAAAAGACCGATAAGGTTTTCTCGGAGATTTATAAAGAAAAGCTGAATATCGTGCTTATCGGAATGCCCGGAAGCGGCAAAACCACGATAGGAAAAATAGTAGCAAACGCTCTTGGCAGGGAGTTTTGCGACACAGACGGGGAGTTTGTCAAGTCAAACGGAGCTATTGCCGATTATTTTAATTCAAACGGCGAAGCAGCGTTCAGGGATAAAGAAAGCGAGATTGTTTCGGAGCTCGGAGCGAAGAACGGACTTGTTATCGCAACGGGCGGCGGAGCGATACTCAGAGCGGAGAATGTGAAGCACTTAAAGCAAAACGGCATTGTGTTTTTCCTTGACCGTGAGGTTGAAAATATAATTCCGACCTCGGACAGACCGCTCGGAAGCGACCGTGAGGCGATCCGAAAACGCTACGGGGAACGCTATCCGATTTATTGCTCGGCGGCGGATATCAAGGTTGATTCCAACAGAGACGTCAACACCGTTGCCGCCGATATAGAAAAAGCTTTCAATAGCATGGAGGGACAGGTATGAAAATTCTTGTAATCAACGGGCCGAACATCAATATGCTCGGCATCAGAGAACCTGATATTTACGGCAGAGAGACCTATGCCGATCTCCTTGAAAAAATAAAGAATTACGCCGACAAAAAGGGCGTTGAGGTTGATTTCTTTCAGTCAAACCATGAGGGCGATATCGTCGATAAGATCCAGCAGTCGTATAATAAGATTGACGGCATAGTAATGAATCCTGCGGCATACACGCACACAAGCGTAGCAATTCCCGATGCACTCAAGGCAGTCGGCATACCGACCGTTGAAGTGCACATTTCGGACGTAGATTCCCGTGAGAATTTCCGACAGATAAGCTACGTCAGACCGTGCTGTGCGGCGTGTATAAAGGGAAAGGGTACGGACGGTTACTGCGAAGCAATAGACGTCTTGACGGATCTTTTTCCGTGATACGAATTTTGTCCCTCTCGGCATATAAGAATATAGCCTTCGAGGGATAAAATCCGTCTAACGAAAAAATCTCTAGTCAATGAAAAGAGTTATCTTTTTCTGAGATACGATTTTTATCTCTCTCGGCATATAAGAATATTGCCTTCGAGGAACAAAATCCGTCTAACGAAAAAATCTCTAGTCAATGAAAAGAGTTATCTTTTACTGCAATACAGCCCAAAGCTTTCTTGACATATAATAATATAGTCTGCGAAATCTTTGAACTGTCTTGCGAAAAAATCTCTCGTCAATGGTTGATATTCTATTGACAGATTGGTCTGAAAACGATGTGATTTAAGAAATGCTCAATTTGTCGGTGTTGATGCCCACATCGACCCAAGGTAAGAAAAAACCGCCAATACTTCTTTGCTGTGAGAAGTATTATGGAGATGATATTATGAACATAACAATAAAAAAAGGAACGGCGTCCGGAAACGTTTCGATTCCGTCGTCAAAGAGTGTTGCTCATCGCTTGCTTATCAATGCCGCTCTGACCGACGCCGAAACTGTAATCAACGGTCTGTCGCTTAATGAGGACATCGGCGCAACAGTTGACTGCCTCAGAACGCTCGGCGCAGGAATTGAATATTCCGAAGGCAGGTGCACGGTTCACGGAATGAACGGCAGGGGAGAGACCCCGCGCAGGCTTTATTGCAGAGAGAGCGGAAGCACGCTTCGGTTTATGATTCCGCTTTGTCTCGACTCGGTGAAAACGGAGCTTTACGGTTCGCCGAGGCTTATCGAAAGACCTCATTCCGTTTACAGTGAAATCTGCGAAAAAAACGGATTTTTATGGCAGTCGGACGGCGAAAAAATCACCGTTTGCGGCGGCTTGAAGGCAGGGAGATACGAGGTTCCCGGCAACATAAGCAGTCAGTTTATAACGGGTCTGATGCTTGCACTTCCGACCCTTGACGGTGACAGCGTGATAAGGCTCACGACCGAGCCGGAGAGCCTTTCGTATATCGACATGACTGTTGCTTCGCTTGCCGCTTTCGGAATCGTTATTAAAAAGGTATCCGAGCGTGAGTGGTTCATAAAAGGCTCGCAAATTCGTCGGAGTCCGGGCGTAATAAACGTTGAAGCGGACGAATCGGGGGCGGCTTTCTTCGGCGCATTGAATTTCATCGGCGGCAATGTGAAGCTTGACAATCTCAATGAAAATTCATGTCAGGGAGACAGGGTGTGGAATTCGCTTTTCTCGATGCTTAAATCGGGCAAGCCTGAGATCTCAATCAAGGACTGCCCCGACCTCGGACCGATACTTATGGCACTTGCCGCCTGTCTTAACGGTGTGACTCTCACCGACACGGCAAGGCTGAAAATCAAGGAGAGCGACAGAGGAAATGCAATGGCTTGTGAGCTTAAAAAGCTCGGCGTCAAGGTCACGGTTGAAGAAAATACGATAACCGTTGACCCGTCCGGTATCCATGCGCCGAATGAAGCTCTTGACGGTCACAACGACCACAGAATAGCAATGTCGCTTGCAGTTCTGCTGACGAGGTTCGGCGGCAGAATCAACGGAGCTCAGGCGGTTTCAAAGAGTATGCCGCAGTTTTTCACAATGCTCAATTCTCTCGGAATAGAAACAGAAGAAGGTTAATATGAAACAGATAAATAACAAAACAAAAATTCTCATAGTCGGTCTCGGACTTATCGGCGGAAGCTATGCTAAGGCGCTGACTAAAAAGGGCTACAAGGTCAGGGCAATTACTCTCGACAGCAGCGACATTGAATATGCAATAGACAAGGGCTTCATTGAGGACGGTACAACGGCGGTTACAAAGGAGTATCTTGCATGGGCGGACGTGATAGTTTTCTCGCTCTATCCACACACATTTATCGAATGGCTGAAAAAATACGGTTCAATGATTAAAAAAGGAACGCTTTGCACCGACGTAACGGGTGTCAAAAGCTGTATTCTTTCGGATGCGCAGGCGCTTATGCCCGAGGGCGTCGAGTTCATTGCGGCTCACCCGATGGCAGGCCGTGAGCGCAGCGGAGTAAGACACAGCGACGAATCGGTTTTTCACGGCGCAAACTACATTGTTGTACCAACCGAGAAAAATTCCGAGGAAGCGATTGAATGCTGCAAAAAGCTCGGCGAGGAGCTTGGCTTTTACCGCATCAGTGTGCTTGATGCAGAATCCCATGACCGAATGATTGCTTTTCTTTCGCAGTTGACCCACTGTATTGCCGTCTCGCTGATGTGCACGAACGACACTCCGGGATTTGAGGCTTACACGGGCGACTCGTTCCGTGACCTCACGAGAATCGCCAAAATCAACGGTGAAATGTGGAGTGAGCTTTTTATCAGAAACAAGCAGTTTCTTCTTGATGAGATGGATAATTTCATCAATCAGTTTACAACGCTTCGCAACATGCTTGAAAATGAGGATAAAGAGGGTATGTGCGAAATGATGAAAATTTCCACACAGCGCAGAGAGAAATTTGACAAGCCCAAAGTAAATGAGTAAATTAAAGCAAAGGATTGATATATTATGAACATGAAATTTTACCATAAGCTGCCGATACCGCAGGACGTAAAAGCGCACTATCCCGTGACCGACAGCATGAAGGCTGTCAAGGCAAAGCGAGACAAAGAAATCAAGGACGTTTTTGAGGGCAAGAGCGACAAGTTTCTGCTTGTGATCGGCCCATGCTCGGCGGACAGGAATGATTCTGTTCTCGACTATATCGGCAGACTGAAAAAGGTCAGCGAACAGGTTGAGGATAAAATTATCATCATACCGAGAATTTACACCAACAAGCCGAGGACAACGGGCGACGGCTATAAGGGTATGCTTCACCAGCCCGACCCGAACTCACACCCCGATATGCTCAAGGGTATTGTTGCGATTCGTCAGCTTCATATGAGCTCGCTCAGGGATTACGGACTTTCCTCTGCCGACGAGATGCTCTATCCCGACAATCACAGATATCTTTCGGATTTGCTTTCATACGTTGCCGTCGGCGCAAGATCGGTTGAAAATCAGCAGCACAGACTTACGGCGAGCGGACTTGATGTTCCCGTCGGACTTAAAAACCCGACAGGCGGCGACCTCTCCATTATGATGAATGCCATTACTGCGGGTCATCACAGCCATACATTTATCTATCGCGGCTGGGAGGTTGAGAGCCTCGGCAATCCGCTTTCCCATGCAATTCTCAGGGGCTTCCAGACTACCGACGGACAGAATGTGTCAAACTATCACTATGAGGATCTCGTTAAACTCAATGAGCTTTATCAGAAGTCGGGACTTGAAAATCCTGCCGTAATTGTTGACACGAACCATTCAAATTCAGGCAAAAAGTTCAGAGAACAGCCGAGAATAGCTCTTGACGTTATCCACAGCATGAGGGAAAATCTCGACATCAAAAAGCTCTGCAAGGGTCTCATGATTGAGAGCTACATTGAGGACGGTGCACAGAAAACGGACGGCGGCGTTTACGGCCGGTCCATCACCGACCCGTGCCTCGGCTGGGAAAAGACAGAAAAGCTCATCTTTGAGATAGCAGATAAGCTGTAATAAACAAACAGGCAGTGACGAACCGAAAATTCTGCACAAGTCCAGTAAAAACGGACAATAGAAAAAACAGACCCCTTATGGTAGAATAAAATAAACTACCATAGGGGGAATTTTTATGCCGAGAGAATATAGACATATCAAAATGTACGAAAGAGAAATAATAGAACTTTGGGAACACGGAAAAAGTTTAAGAGAAATAGCAGAAATGTTTGGTTTTACCAAAGAGCAAGTACAAGATTTCAAAACTAGGCACAATAAAAATCAACGCAAACTTGCCGCCGGAATAGAAATCAAGCCCAAAGGCAGACCGCGCAAAAACGGAACCAAGTTGCCGCCATCCATTCAGCAATTAAACAAGTTGACGCAATTACAGTATGAACTCGCAAGCAAAGAAAGACACATTAAGAGGTTGGAAATGGAAAATGAATTGATGCGGGATTTTCTCTCGCTCACCGAAGGGAAGTGAGAACAAGTGTAAAGTATTTGGTAATCTACCGTCATAAAGATAAATACACAATAAGTGAAATGTGTAGATTTTTTGGTGTATCAAGAAGCGGATATTATGACTATGTAAAAAGAATGGATATACCTGCATGGGATTTGCCGTTAGCAGAGAAAATACGATCTTGTCAGGAAAGCTGCGGTCAAACCTATGGCTATCGCAGAGTGCATATATGGCTTGAAAAACAAGGCGTTTACCGTAACCCTAAAACCGTACTCAGAGTTATGCGGAAATATGGATTGTTGTCTGTTATCCGAAGAAAAAAATACCGCAATTACGGCAATTATCTTCATCGTTATGACAATTTGTTGAACAGAGATTTTCATGCAGACAGACCAAATCAAAATTGGGTTACAGATATTTCATACATACACACCAAACAAGGCATATTGTATCTTTCAATCATTCGGGATTTGTATGACAATAGCATTGTTGCTTACAAGACTGGCACAAAGCAGAATGTCAACCTTGTACTTTCTACAATCAGAGCAGCCAAGAAAAAAGAGAAAGTCACTGCAGAGTTGCAGCTCCACAGTGACCAAGGCTTTCAATACACATCTCATCCGTATTTTAAGCTAACACAATCATACGGCATAACGCCGTCAATGTCAAGACGCGGAAACCCATATGATAACGCATTAGCCGAAAACTTCTTTTCTATTCTTAAAACTGAATGCATTTACCGGGCAAAACTTAAAACCTATGAGGAAGCTCGCCGCCTCATAGGAGAATATATCTATTTCTACAATAACGAAAGGATACAACTAAAAACAAAACTGACTCCGCTTGAAAAACGAAGTCAGTATGTTGCTTAAAATTTTATTCTTTTTGCCATAAACTCTGTTTTTGTACTGTCCGCATAAATTGGAGCAGTTCAATTCATCACAGCCTGTTTTTATTATTATATTATAATGTAATCAATATCCGCTGTTGTCGTAGAGGTAGCCCTTTTGTTCAAAGTAATCAATTCTCTCATTGCCGTCTTTAACGGTGAAAACATAGGTGCAGTCACCTGCATAGTACATATTTTCTTCGCCGAAAAGCTGAGTGAAATAGCGTGTGTTGTCGCACTCGCTTGTCATGGCAATATAGCGGCACTGCGGAATTAGAAGCTTCTCAGCTTTAACATTGTTATAAATATTCCTGTCGTCATTTATGAGATGATGAGCGCACTGAAGATATTTGCAGGAAAGCGAGTTTCTGCCGTAAAGCGCAAGCAGAGCTTCTCCGTTTGTTTCCTCCGCATCGCCGAGAAAAATGACAGAGCAATCGTCAAAAATGATCTGGAAAATCGTAGATGTTTCGTTAATGCTTCTGTAGACGTCGTTGCCGCTTGCACGGGTGGAGCGGGGGAGTATGTCCTCATGAGTTGAGAGAACCTCGATTCTCGCATCGGGGAAACGCACCGTCTGACCCGTGTGGAGCTTGAGAAATTTAGCGTCCGGAGCGTATTTTTTGATTCTGCTTCTAAGCTTGTTCGCACACGGGATTCCGTATTCAAGCAAGGTCTTTGACGGGAAGTTGAACATCACACGCTCAACGTCGAGAACATCCTTTTCACGCTTGAGAAGCTTTATAAAAAAATCCATGTGGTCGTCGTGATTGTGGGTGCAAAGGTAAGCCGAAACACGGATTTTTTCGCCTCTTTTTTTACCTGTAAGATCCTCAAGGCGGCGCATAAATTCATCACATGCTTCCTCCGTGCACTGCTCAATCTCGCCGCCGTCAATGATGATAACGGAATTGTCACGCATTCTCATTGCGTAAAGCATGCCGCAGTCGCAGCTGTGGAAGCGAATCATCTTGCCGTAACGCAGAGAGAACTGCATAAGCGCCGTATCGCCTCGAACGTCGTTCGACATATCGTTTATCTCAGAAATGGGAGAGCTTGCATTATCAAAAATAATTCTCGCAAGCATTGTTTCGGCAGTGTAGTATGTATAAATAATTCTGTCACCGTCGGAAAACTCGGCAAAAATATTGCCGTTGAATTCACGGTGAAATGTCTCTTTACGTCCTGTTCCCACAAGTGAAGCAAGAAAATCACGGTACATTTTAGACGTTACATCGCCGAGAACGAGCATATATGAGTCGTCCTCACCGCCGTTTGTTTCGTCATCAATCGCAAGACCTGCGCCGCAGTTTATTGGTTCGCCCAAGACCGTTCCAATTGTCGGGACGCCGAGAGCTGTAATAAATTCTTCAAGTGTCATGTCAATTCTCCTTAAATATTTTACTGAAATATTATATATCTTCATGTCACATGGTGTCAATGGTTTTATGAAAACAGTAAAAAACGATAATAACGCTTAAAACATACGAAAAGCAACACGCGGAGGAGTTGGAGGAGAGGTAATAAAAAAGGGAAAAAGATTGAAAAAAGGTGTTGACAAAAGGGGGGCGGTTTGGTATAATAGCAAAGCTCACTTGAGAAACGGCTCTGCTGAGGCGGGTTGAAAGTGAGGATGCACCTTGAAAATTAAACAACGATTAACAGAAATTACCCTTGAAAGATTTCTTAAGTTTTGTAAAAACAAAACGTACTTTTAAAACAGTAATATCTGGAAACAGATAAAAGCCAGCAATGGCAAAATGAGCGAATTAAGCTCTGAAAATGATTTAAGCGCTGAGGCGTTTAGATATAATTTTTAGAGAGTTTGATCCTGGCTCAGGACGAACGCTGGCGGCGTGCTTAACACATGCA
>ERZ773192.981-NODE-981-length-32010-cov-21.911281_pt1 | contig 32010 bp, 27 predicted proteins | sample MGYA00581010_ERZ773192 | MGnify/ENA primary metagenome ERZ773192 (study PRJEB29015, sample SAMEA2737741) | human gut metagenome | biome: human gut; feature: human-associated habitat; material: faeces | place: China | collected 2012 ...
GTAGGCTCCGAAAAGCCTTGTATTTACAGTGTTCCTAATAGGAAGTAATCATATGCAGGAAGTTGTACGGTAACTTTGTGCTGATCAAAGTTTTCCATTGCTTGAATCTCCATTGAAGTGCCGTCACTATTATTTACCGTATAGCTACTGTTCCCCTGCGGATATACTCTGAATGTGAGATTCGTATAATTATCAACATCGTTACCAATCGAACCGCCCAATTCATAGTTTGCGTTCAGGTTCATCGGGATAATGCTACCATTCTTCACATATACAGGGATGGAATCAACATCTGCATAGTATGTTTTTGTCTCCCCACCGGCAGTCAGAGCATTATGCCAAAAATCAATCCATTCACCTTCAGGCAAATAAACAGCTTTTTCTGTTTCACCTTCGTTCATCACGGGTGCCACCAGAAGGCTATGTCCAAACATATACTGCTGGTCAAGATTATAGGTATTGGCATCATCAGCAAAGTCGAGGAACATTGCACGCATCATCGGTGAACCTGTTGCAGAAGATTTAATCGATTCACTATAGATATAGGGAAGCAAATTTGTACGGGTATTTACATATTTGCGGAATACCGGAACAATCGTGGTATCACCAGTTCTTTCCTGCACATTCCACGGAGAGCGCTCTTCGCGGGGAGTCGGATCAGATTTTTCCGAATGGAATTGCATGACCGGGCAGAACGCTGCCATTTCTGTGCTGCGCTTATAAAGTTCTGCATTCGGGAAATCGCCGGTAAAGCCCGCCATATCCCAACTCCAATAGGGGATTCCAGATATACCCGCATTCAAGCCAGCGCTTACAGCCTGACGGAAAGACTCAAAGGTAGAGCTCTGGTCACCAGACCAATAAATTCCTGCAGTCTGCGCGCCTGCCGTTCCAGAGCGACTAAATGTCATACCCGTACCCGTTTTCTGCTTAGAAAAGTCATTATACGCCTTTACATATTCTGTCGGGTAAAGGTTGCGCATCTCAGGTCCTGTCTTTCCATTCGAGAACGTCGTGTTTTTTCCCCAGACCATTTCGCCACCATCAGTTTTAAAGCCATCAATCCCGATGTCATCGAATAGGTATGCACGTTTAGACATCCACCAATTGGTTGCATCAGCATTTGTAAAATCCAACAACAGGCTATTGCCAAACCAGCCATTCTGCGGAATTCTGTACTGGCCGCTGTTCCCATCGCCAACAGCGTAGCCCTTTTCAATCATATAGGCCTCGTCGTTGTCTTTCTGTTCATAGCTATAGCTTGTCCATTTTTCAACAGGAACCTGCCACAAAATCAGCTTCATTCCATTATCATGGAGCGTTTTTGCCATTGCTGCCGGATCACTCCATTTTTCGCCATATGTAAAATCTTTACTTGTCAGAACCGCACTGCCGGACACCGGTGTGTAGGTTGCATCATTCCAAATGTAAAATGTATTTTCATCACTCCACTGTTCAAGGACGACAACTGTTGCCGGAATATCATTTTCATTTGCCTTGTTCATCGCATTGATGACTTCACTCTGTCGATCCCACTCATTGGCCGACATCCAAAGGCCAAATGCCCATTTGGGAAGTTCCTGCGGTTTACCTGTAATATCAGTATAAGAATTGATTACTTCATCCGGTGTTTCTCCGTCGATGATGTAATAGTCCAACATCGTATCTGAAGTTCCATCCGTTTCAGTACAGAAGCTATAAGCGGAGCTATTGCTGTTCGCCATATCGAATGTAGAATAGTATGTGCTATTTAGATACAGACCATATCCGCGACTAGAATAGAAGTACGGAACAGCCAGATACGTTTTCTCATTCTGGTTTTGGTATTGGTTGTAAACATACGTGTCCACAGTCTGTCCACGCTTGTTCAAGCCGTTATAGCGCTCGCCAAAGCCAGCAAATTGCTCATCTGCCGGAGAAGTATAGCTGTCTCGGACTTTATCAATCACTTCGCTCCCATCTGTGCGCCAAGAGAGTTCACTCCCAATCGTTCCATTACCAGACAGTTCACGGTTATTGATAAGATCATAAATTTCGATGCCATAGGGGGATTTCGTTACAGTCACCCGAAGAGAATCTGTCGTGATCACAACCGCATCGTCTGTCTCGGTCAGTGCATAGTCCGAAATGCCGGAAGCAAATGTCCCTGTTCCCTTCGGAGAAAGCTGGAATCGCAAGGTTTTACTATTTGTAAAACTAAGCGACAGTTTCGGGGAAAATGTTCCCTGATCTGGAATAACATCAAAGACGATGTGATCCTGTAAGTTCGCATTCAAAGCTACTTGCTTTGCGTGCTCCCACCCTGTTACATGGAACGTAAATGGACCCACTTGTTTGAAATCTGCGCCGTCTTTTGCAGCCCAAACAGTGTACTCAACTGTATCGCCCTTTGCAAAGCTTCCCAGCGAGATTTCCCAATATGTATTGTTCCCGCTGTTATACTTCCACTCCGCACCCTTATCTGTTCTGGGCTCACCATTAACAGTATATGTAGCCCATACGGACTGTCCTGGTTCAATCGGCCATGTGGTTCCTTTTACTATAACATTTTCACCTTCTGCAGGATTGCGAGGTATGCGCTCTGTTTCGCCAATATCATAAATGCAGTTGTTTCCATAGGGTTCATGCCAAACGCCATCCAATGCAAAAGCGGATGGTGCCACCAAAGAAAGAATCAATGTGAGTCCCACAAGTAATGATACTACTCTTTTCATCGTAACCTCCCTGATTGATTTTCTATCAAGTCTGCCAGCCTTTTATTGCAAGCAATTGACTTAACGATAGAAGCGGATAATTGACGTTCGGGCAATCTTTTGCTGGTCCGATTCCAGCCACCAAAAAGCCCCCATTGAGGGCGGCTTTCACACCTGCCTCTGCATCTTCAACGACAAGGCAATCACTTGGCTTCTGGTGCAGCTTTTCTGCCGCTAGCAAAAAGACCTCCGGATCCGGTTTTGAATGTGAAATTTGATTTCCATCTACAATAGCATCAAAGAATTTTCCAATTCCAAGTTTTTCTACAATAAGCGGTGTATTCTTGCTTGAAGATCCGATAGCCATCGGGATATGGACGGCATGTAGCTTTTCCAGCACTGCCCATGCGCCATCTGCCGAATCCTTTGAAGTTATATTTTGTAGCAGTTCTCTGTAGATATTGTTTTTCTTTTCTGCGAGCAGAAATTTTTCCCGCTCGCTATAACGGACTGGTGAATTGCGCAGGACTAGTTTGAGACTCTCCATCCGCGAAACGCCTCGCAGCTGGTTATTGACTTTTCTATTAAAAGGAATATGCAATTCATCAGCTATGGCTTTCCATGCCATATAGTGATATTCATCTGTATGGCACAGAACACCATCTAAATCGAAAATAATAGCGTTCATAGGCAAATCCTTTTTACTGCAAATAAACAGCCTCTTGCTGTGTGCTAAAGCCTCTTGCGGTCAGCAAAAATGGTGAATTTGAACGGTTTCTGCTCCAGTTCCTTCCACGCGGACCTTTTCGTTTTTCCACTCGCAGGTAAGAACCGACTTATTTGTGGTGAAAGTACTTTTGCCTGCCGCTCCAGCGACAAGCAGAATCAGTTTAGAATTAAGATTCTGAGAAACTGGATTGCCAAGTGAATCCATGCCATCAGCATGCAGAGGAACTGCATAGCCGCCGCGGATAAAAACAGGGAATTTCATATCTGCCGTCGTAGAAATTGTCTGGCAGCCATGATAGCATTTTCCCGTAAAAAAGGCATACCATTCGCCCTCCGGCAGATAGACTTCTCTTGCAGTTTGGTTTTCTTCCAACAGCGGTGCGACAAGGATAGCATCCCCCAGAAGGAATTCGTCCTCAACTTGGCGAGCGGCTTTGTCCCGCGGCCATTCGTACACAAGCGGACGCATCATTGGGACTTTCTCTGCAGCGCACCTGAATGCAGTGGCCATCAAATAGGGCTGCAAATTCATTCTGAGCCAATGCCAAAAACGCATCTCTGTCACGAATTCAGGAGAATTATAGACTGCTGCCATATTCCACGGGCTGCGTTCATTGTTTCCCTCGCCGCCAGGCATCAATTCTTTGAACTGACCGCCATCGGGTTCAGAATGCCATTGCATAATTGGCGTAAAACACGCCAGCATCGTTGCACGGCGATAGAGATCCAACGTCGGAAGCGGGCCTGCAAACCCGGCAAGATCAAATCCCCAGAACAGAATGCCGCTTAAAGCCGCACTAAGCCCCGCAGAGAGGACATGCCGCAGTTCATCATTTGTGGACTGCTGATCCCCACCCCAATGGCACGGTGTTGTATGCTGTCCCATATAGCCTGCACGGCTGAAAAGAACATGATTATCGCCAAGAAATTTGGTATATGCCTTCGTGTATTGCTGCGGATAGCAGTTGCGGCTTTCCTTGCCCGTACTGCCGTCATAAAAGGAGACTTCATCTGTGCAAACAAATTCGCCGCCATCGGTTTTGAATCCATCTACGCCCATGTCAAGCAGGTACTGTCTTTTCCCGAACCATGTTTTGCAAGTTTCAGGATTTGTAAAATCAGGGATCATCGAGCCGGGGAACCAATGTCCTTCCGGAATCTTATAGGGTGTCCCATCCAAGTTATGAATACACAGGGAGCGTTTTACTGCATCCTCCCGATCCAAATCATTCTGATGATTTCTGATTTCATCATCGCCTTGCTGCTTATACACCGGAACCTGCCAGAGCACCAGATGAAGTCCTGCCTTATGCAGCTTTTCAATCATTTCTTGTGGGTTCGGCCAATAGGCGCTTTCCGAATAGTCAAAGTCACCTACTGCAAAAGGCGCTCCGTTCGGTTTTTCCTTATATTTGGCACCATTAAAAATGTAAAAGGTTGCTTCATCGCTCCATGCTTCAAGAACCAGCACGGTAGCCGGGAATTGATACTTTTTCAGAAGTTCAATCTGCTTTTCCGTTTCCTTTTGCGTATTCCAATGGTTTGCAGAGATCCACGGCCCGAAGACCCAGTCAGGCGGAAGAATCGCAGGCCCGGACAAAGACATATACTCAGAAATTAGTTTTGCAGGCGTTCCTGCGTTGAATATAAACTTACAATTGCCGGGTGCATGAACCGTTATGACGTTTTTCTGTGTGAAATCGAATATCAATGTGCCACCAGACAATGTACAGAAAGAGAACCCTGTATCCGTGAAAAAGAACGGCGAGGGACAATAGCTTTTATCCCCTTGATTACAGAACTTTTCTTCCACCTCGATTTTCACGATGCGGTCATTCTGGTTGAGTCCATTATACCGTTCACCCATTCCATAAACTGCTGAATACGCAAGACTCATGGTGAGCAGTTTTGTCTGTTCATTCCAGCATATAGAAGCCACCTGACCGTCTACTGGCATGTTCAGATCGGCATCGTTCTTATTAGGCTCCCACTCAATCATATACTTTTATCCTTTCACGCCGCCAACCGTAAGGCCTTCTTTGAAATACTTCTGCGCAAAAATATAAACGATCAGAATCGGAATAATCGAAATCAGTGCGCCTGCCATTGTCAGGTTGTACTGATTCTTGTACTGGCCGGATAATGTGCTCAACAGCAGTGGAAGCGTAAATTTGCTTCTTTCGCTCAGCAAAACCAACGGCAGTAGGTAATCATTCCACATGTCCATAAATGCAAGGATTGCCAGCGTTGCCATAGCACTGCCGCTCATGGGCAGTATGATTTTGAAAAAAATGCGCCACATGCTCGCGCCATCAATAACAGCAGCTTCAATATAGGCATCGTTGATCGTCATCATTTTCTGCCGTATCATAAAAATGGCAAAGGCATTAAACAGCTGCAACAGCATAAACGCATTTAAGCTATTGGTAAGGTGCATATTCGTCATGATAATGAACAGTGGAATAAAAGTGATCTGCGACGGAATCATCAGCGCCGTAACATAAATGCCAAAGACCGCATTACGTCCCTTGAACGGAATTTTTGTCAGTGCAAATGCAGCCATCGCGGCACACAGAAGCCGCACTGCCGTGCAAAGAACAGACACGTAAAAGCTGTTGAAGATAGAACCCACAAATTCCGGCATAGCAAAAAGTTTTTTGTATGCATCAAGTGTCGGTTCTTTTGGGATCCACTCCACGGGAATGCTCATAATAGCGCCGCGGCCTTTTAAGCTGGTGATAATCATCCAATAAAACGGGATGCAGACAATTATGGCCATCAACAATCCCAGTACATAAAATGCCACTTTTCCAATGATTCGTCTTTGTTTCAGCCCTGTCAAAGAAGATGTTTTAGCGTTAGTCATCGTAGTTCACCCACTTGTTCTGAAGTTTCATCTGAACCATTGTCAGAAGCAGCAAAATCGCAAACAGAATCCAGCTATATGCGGCAGCCGTACCCATTTCATAGTAACGGAAGCCGCACTTATAAATGCGTTCAACCATCACCATTGTCGAGCCAAGCGGGCCACCATCGGGGGTCATGATCATAATCTGCGTAAACAGCTGGAAGGAGTTAATCAAGCTGATAATCAAGACAAAGAAAAGCGTAGGGGTCAGCAATGGCAATGTAATTCTTGTAAACTGTTTGATTTTTCCGGCACCGTCGATTGCCGCCGCATCGTAGTATTCCTGATTGATTCCCTGAAGGCCAGACATCAGCATAAGGCCAAAGTACCCCATATCCTTCCAGACCGAGGCAAGAACGATTGCGGGCATTGCCCACTTTGAGCTTTGAAGCCACGAGGGCCCCTCAATTCCGAACAAGGCCAGAATATTGTTAATAGCACCATACTCAGGACTAAGAACCCATTTCCAAATCAATGCGCCCGCAACCCATGAGGTGATAACCGGGATATAGTAAAGAACGCGGAAAATTCCAACACCCTTTACATGACTGTTCAAAATGAGCGCCACAATCATGGAGGCAATAAGCATCAAAGGAATGTAGAGGATCACAAATTCCAGCGTGTTTCCAATCACCTGATAAAACTCTTTTGATGTGAGAATTTCCTTATAGTTCTCGATCCCTACGTAGAATCGATCCATGAATCCGCTAAAATCACTGAACAATGTCAGTTCGCTCAATCCATCCCAACTGGTCAGGCTGACAAAAATTTGCATAATCATTGGGATGATACTGAACACAACAAAACCAGCCAAACTTGGAAGCAAAAATGGTAATGCTGTTTTCCAGCTTGCCAATCGGGAATTTTTCATATTCTATAAACCCTCCGATAAAAATACGGGGACAGGCTCCCGCCTGCCCCCGTCAAACTATTTACTTGGTCAAATCGATTTTCTGTTCGCACTCAGCCTGCATATCCTTCAGCGCCTGCTCCGGGGTGACAGTGCCGGCGGCCGCAGCGCTCAAATGCTGACCAACGATGTCCTGCAGCTCTGCATACTGGGTGATAACAGGAGGAGTCACAAGGTAATCAAGGCTCTTAAAGACCGCTTCGCGATTTGCCGGAGGAGTCTTTTCTTTGTACTGAGCGATGATATCCTCGTCCTGAACCGGAGGCAGCTCCCAGCCTGCGTCCAGGCGAATCTGCGTTGCTTCACGGTTGGAGGAAATGTAGGTGATGAACTTAACGGCTTCATCAGCAACCTGAGAATCTTTGGAAACGACGTAACCGTTGGAGAAGAAGTGCGTAGCCTTCTGAGTGTGACCAGGTTCAACAACGATATCCCAATCGAAGTCGCAATTGCTCGTATATTCGGGGAATGCCCAAATACCCGTCACAATCATGCCAAGGCGGCCAGACTCAAACAGGTCCCAGTCACCCATGCCTGCCATCTGCTCCTCGGTGGGCATAACATTGGTTTTCTGCTGCATGTCAACCATGTACTGCAGCGTTTCAATGTTTTCCGGGGTATCCATCGTGAACTCCGTAAAGTCATCATTGAAAAGGCTGCCGCCGTTCTGCTTAACGGTCTTATAGAACTCGTTGAAGGAAATGGGATGATAATAGCCGTAGATATTATCGCCCAGCGCACGGATTTTCTCCGCCGCAGCCATTGCATCCTCCCACTTCCAGTCATCCGTGGGATAGTCGATACCGGCCTGATCAAACAGATCCTTGTTGTAAATCAGCACAACATTCGAAAAGCTATCAGGAACGCCATACTGTACGCCGTCAGCGCTGAACGCTTTCAGGGCCATATCGTTGTAGATAGAGGTGTCGATGCCGTCTTTGGTCAGGATGTCATCCAGCGGCATCAATGCGCCCTTCTTTGCGTAGGAGACGAAATTCTGGTAATCCAGTTCAAAAACATCGGGAGCCTGGCCGCCGGAAACCTTCGCCGTCATCTGCGTAAAGTAGTCGTCATAGCCATAGGTCTGCAGGTCGATGGTGACATTGGTGTTTTCTTTCATATAGTTGTCAACCATCTGCTGCAGATACTGCTCGTTGTCTCCGGACCCGGAGTACTGTGCAAACGTGATTGTCACAGGCTCATTAGAAGCCTCCGATGCTGCCGTGCTTTCCGTAGAAGCCGAATCAGAAGAGCTTGCCACGGTACTTGCAGACGAGGCTGCCGAACCGCAGGCACTGAGTGCAAGCATTGCGGCCATCGAGCATGCCATGTAAGAAATCGCCTTTTTCATTGTTTTTCCTCCTTGTATAAGTAGTGGAACACTTGATTTTTTGCTCTTCTTCGCTTACACTTATTATAGAAGAGCAATAAGACGCTCTTTGGATTTGGGCTGCACAGACTTTGGACGGTTGGTGCAGTCCTTTTTTTATTCCTCCCCTCTCATATCTCGAACGGATTCCCGGCGAGAAAGGCTAACCGGAATAATAACCTCTCGCTTTGTCATATCCGCGTCTTGAATGTTATCTAAAAGCAGTTCAACTGCTTTTTCACCTTTTTGAGAAATTTCTTGGCGAACCGTTGTCAGCCCTGGTGTCAGGTATTTAGAAATTTCCAAATCGTCAAATCCAACGATAGAAATATCATTGGGAACCGAAACTCCCTGTTCGTAGAACCCCTTCATAGCTCCAATAGCTAAGATATCTGCGGTAGCAACTACTGCTGTGACATCCTTATTTTCATTGCACAGTTTACGTGCAAGCTCGATGCCACTATCGTAATCAACTTTGCCTTCATAAACAAGCGTGGGATCATATGGGATTCCGGCTTCTTCCAGTGCCTGTTGGTAGCCGCAGAGTCTTTTCTTTATGACACCGTTTTCTTTGATCTGACCGCAGAAAAAAGCAATTTTTTTATGCCCATATCCAATCACATGATTGGTAGCCAGATAACTTCCATAGGCATCATCAATTCGTATGCTATGGTAATAATGATCGTTACAGTAGCTGTCAATCAATACAATGGGGATTTGTGTTTTCTTCATTTGACGGTAAAAGTCATCCGGGTACATACCGATAACAATAATTCCGTCAAGGTTTCTCTCTTTAGCCAAAGTTAAGTAGCTTTCATTTACATCCGTGGCTGAAATAATCACATGATAGCCATGCTGTCTTGCGTGATACTCAATGCTGCCAACGATTTCACTGTAAAAATCATTTTGCAGCATCAGTTTGCTGCCGGGCTCGGTCTGTGGAATGACAATTCCAATCAGCTTTGAATCTCTACTGGACAGGCTTCGCGCACTGAGATCGGGAACATAATTCAAATCCCGAATAGCATCGTACACACGGGTCTTGGTCTGCTCGGAGATTGATTTCTTGTCATTCAAAACATAAGACACCGTAGCCGTACTGACTTGGGCACGCTCTGCCACATCTTTTAGTGTTGCGCGTCTTGCCATATCGACTCCACCAATCTTACGGATTTAGTTTAAGCGTTTAACTCGTTTCTCTGGCATTACAATACCACGCCGGCAGCAAAATGTCAACAGTTAATTAAATTAATCTGCTATTTATGAAAAAATATTGTTGACTATGCCGAACATTCCTGTTATATTGATGATAGCAACAAGGTTAATCGCTTAATCTTATTTGTATACTTATTTCACTTTATAAGGGGATTCACTATGGACAAGTATCTGCCAACTGGCAATGATTTCGTTTCTTTGCCCCGCATCAACGAACGAACGGGCGGGATAGAGGACATAACATTCCTATATATGGCTGCAAAAGGGCTTATAGATATTCGCGGGAGCGAATCCACACCTTTGATTCAGCCTTATGTTCATTTAGATGGCGTTGGTTCCCTCTCTCCGGCTCATCTTGCGTGGACCCGGCTTGATGATTGGTTGCCCCAGTCTACTGCACAGCTTGGCAGTCTTGAACTCAAAACCCTTTATATACCGCCTATCGATGAACGTGGTTTCGCAATTCAGATGACGGTTCATAACACTTCTGAAAGCGCAAAAGATGTTGTTATAGGGTTAAATGGATGCTGGGCCTCCTCTTGGCACTGTGTAAACGAGGACAAGCCGTTAAGTGGTAAAGCAACTTGTTTCCGCAGTGGCTGGAACAGCAGTTTGATTTTCGAATATCATGCAGGATTCCCGATGTTTGCCTTTGCCCCTATGGCCGATGCACAAACAGATTCTTCTTTTACCTGTTCCGATGATGGCAGTATTACTTACGATTTATCCCATCACTGTACAATTGCTGCCGATGGAACAGCCTCGGTCGTATTTTATTGGGGTCTCGGTTTCGAGGAAGTTGCTGCCGCAACAAGCGCCAAAGAGATGCTTCGGCAAACTTTCGATGTAGAACTTACAAAAACAAGAACTTGGCTTCAAGAGCGTCGTGTCACCTTTAATGGTGATGCAAAGCTCACACAACTCTACAATACGAATCTGTTCTTCTGTATGTTCTTCTCAACCGGCATTACACTTGACACCGAAGAGTTGGTGCTCGTTACCAGCAGAAGCCCCCGCTACTATGTAAGTGCCGCTTATTGGGATCGAGACAGTCTGCTTTGGAGTTTCCCTGCTATTTTGGACGCCGATTCCGAACGTGCCAAAGAAATGCTTTCCTATGTATTCGGCCGACAGCGCCGAAACTTTGGCAACCATTCACGATACATTGATGGCACTGTTTTGGAGCCGGGCTTTGAGCTGGACGAACTCGTTGCCCCTCTTCTGGCGCTTGAGCGCTACATTAACAAAACCGGCGAGAAATCCATTTTGAATGATCCCGATATTGTTCAAGGCATAAGCCTCATTTTGAATCGTCTGCGGCAGCATGAAGCCGCATCTTGCAGATTGTATGATACTTTCCTGCAGCCAACAGACGATGAGCACGTTTACCCCTATATTACATACGATAATGTGCTTGTGTGGAAAGCACTTAAAGATTTGGCCCAACTCACACCCCAGTATGCACATCTGAAAAAAACTGCGGATGAAATCAAAGATGCTATTATGACGCATTGTGTCCAAAAGGACGCAGAGGGGAAACCTTATTTCGGATGGTCTATTGATTTGAACGGCAGTCACGATGTTTACGACGAGCCGCCGGGAAGTCTACAGCTGCTTCCCTTGTTCGACTTTTGCAGCCCTACTGATGAGATATACCGCAATACCGTTACAATGATTCGTTCACCGGAATACAAATACAGCTTTGCTAACAGTCCAATCAACGAAATCGGGTGTCCACACGCACCTCACCCCTGGATCTTAAGTTTAGCCAATAGCTTGCTGTGCGGGCGCGTAGAACATTGCCGCGCCATTTTGGAAAAAATCTCTATGGACAATGGCATCGCCTGCGAAAGCGTTGATGAAGTGACTGGTTACTGCACCACCGGCGAGGCTTTCGCTACCTGCGCAGGATTCCTTTGCCATTCTATCCGTGAAGCATTACTATAAAAGAAAGAAGGATGCTTTTATGCGTCAAGACATAATTTTGAAGCCTTGGCAAATTGAGCTTACGACAAATAGCACAAATGACAGTTTTGAAGAAAGCACTTTTTTCACCGGGAACGGCCGCATGGGCATCCGTGGATATCTCCCCTTCTGGCAGGAAAAGCGCACCTTTGAGACAGGTTTGTTCGTTGCCGGTATCTTCGGTGAAATCAAACCCGGCATCACCGATTTTGTGAACCTGCCTACCCCCGTCTGGGGAAATATCGAATGTGATGGACATCCTATTGCACTTTTCTCTCCTGTATCCAGCACGTTAGATATGAAAACAGGCGTTCGTTCACAGTCTTTTTTAGCCAAAAGCGGTGAAACCACTCTAAATATTGAGCATCATGTGTTCTGCAGTATGTCCGATCCCTCACTGCTCGTACAGCGGCTTTCTTTCTCCGCATCACGCACCTCCAATATCTCGGTACATGCAGGAATTCATACTGCTTGCTGTAACTGCCCTGTTCCGGATGATCAGGTAAAAGAAAATCACGAAACCATCAAACTTGCCGAGCCCACCCAGCATGACATGTGCAAGGATTCTGTTGATTGTACTTTCTCTATTTTAGGTACCGGCTTAATCGTAAGAGAACAGATGTTTTTCCATACTTCTTTTTCAGATTCTGAAGACTATATCTCCGATGACAGTCTTGGAAAGCAGTGGCATGGGATTTTGCAAAGCGGTCAAAAGTTTGTTTTGGAGATCACCACACGCATCACCACAAGTCGAGATATCGACCCACTTATTGGGAGCAACGAAATCTCTGACACTTATGATGAACTGTTTGCAAAATCCTCTCTTGCATGGACCTCTCGATGGAGCGAGTCGGATATCGAAATTGATGGAGCTCCTGATGATCAGTCCGCTGTGCGGTACAACATTTTCCAGCTTATCACCAGCTGTTCTGCCCGTGACAGCAGCGTAAGTATCGGCGCACGCGGATTAACGCACACACGGTATAAAGGATGCTATTTCTGGGATACCGATCTCTTTATGCTGTCTTTCTTCCTGTATACCCACCCCGAAGCCGCCAAGAGCTTAATGGAATATCGCGTAAGAACCCTTCCGCAGGCAAAAGAGAACGCCAAAAAGATGAACAATGCCGGCGCTCGGTATCCTTGGATGACATCTTTCGACGGTTCTGAGCAGTGCGAAAGCTGGGACATTGGTGCCAGTGAGCTGCACATTACCGCAGATATTCCTTTCGCTATGCAGCAGTACTTTGATGCCACCGGTGATGAGAATTTTCACCTGCAAGCTATGGAAGTTTACATCGAAACTGCCCGCTTCTGGTATAGCCGCTGCATCATTCATCCTGATGGCTCTGCTGACCTCATGTTCTGCAAGGGGCCTGATGAATATTGCGGCATTACCAACAACAATCTCTTTACCAATTGCATGGTAAAGTTTAATCTTGATTTGGCCATCAAGGCAGCGCTGAAACTCAAGGAAACCGATTCCAATCGGTATTCGAAGCTTTCCCTCAGCGATGAGGAAGTCCTTGCCTGGCATTCTCTGCGAGACAATCTGAAAGAATGTCGCGATCCGCAAACTGGCCGATATTTGCCGGATGAGACTTTTACTCGGCTAGAGCCCGTAGACATTAAAACGCTCAAAACCGATGACGGTGCCAGCTATCATCATGTTTGCTTTGACCGTCTGCAAAGGTATCAAGTTATCAAGCAGGCTGACACGTTGCTTCTGATGTCCCGGTTGCCTAAGAAGTTCACTCCCGAAGAGCGTCTGAACGCATGGGAAGATTTCGAGCCGTGCTGCTTGCACGATTCCACTCTGAGCTTCGCCAGCCATGCACTTTTTGCTGCACAAAACGGCCTGCAGGAAGCTGCCGAAAAATACTTCAAAAAAGCGTTGTATCTCGACCTACACGAAATCATGAACAACACCGGAAAAGAAGGTCTTCATCTTGCCTGCTTGGGCGAAACGTGGTCAAGTATCTTCTTTGGCTTCTTGGGAGCGACCTTTGATGGAGATACGCCAGTTTTCTCCCCTGTCTTGCCGTCTGGATGGAAGGCGCTGCGAATGAATTTCTATTGGCGGGGAGAGTTCTATCGGCTTATGGTCTTTGAAGGACGTTATTCCATTTCTAAAGTTTAACTTTTATCTCATTTAATTGTAGTTTTTTTCCTTCTACCACCTTTTCTTCCGCCAAGCACGTAATGTTCTCTCACCATCTTGTTGTTGCTCATGCTGGGTGTATACAAAATAAAAGATGTCAACCTATCAAAGGTCGACATCTTTTATCCATTCTTAGGGGAGGACTACAAGTCTCGATTTAATGTAATGTCTTTATGGTACACACTTATTTTACTAAAGCCATGACAACCACAATCAAGACCACGTCCTGTGCCAGAAGAAGTGTTCCGCCCCAGAGGAACGCCACAAACTTTTTCTTAATTTTCACCTTAATTGTACCTTCAACCTCAACGAATTTCTTTTTCATCTTGTCATCGCTCCTTTTGTTTTGTACTTAATTAGGGTACATATTTCCTCCACTATTACTATATCAAATCCAGCCTTACTCCATAGAGTTTATCCATTACACAATCTTCTTTTGCGCAGCGTATCACCAGATAAAATGTACAAAAAAATTGAAATTTCTACATCTTGAAACTGTGGTAACATATTAATCGTTAAATTTCTATGGCTTTGATGCCAGAAAGGATAAAACAAACATGAAAAAGGGTTCAGCAAAAAGGGTGTCTTCTCTTCCGTCCACTGCTGAGTTCAATCTCGGCGGTCTTTATCACGCCTTGCGCATTGCCACCGTGCGCAGCAGTGATTCTCTGTGGGTTCCATTCGATAAGGAGGGAAAATGTTGCAAAGTTATTCATTCCCCCACGCAACCTCAATATATCGAAACGATTTGTTGCCTTCTCTACACGAATGACGAGCTTAACACTTCACTTCGGATCGACCCTTCCAGAGCATCCCGCCTTGCTAGCAATACTGCACACGTTCCCGAATATTTCACCAACAAATTTTTAGTTGATAATATTTTCAAGACTTTTTCTCTTAATGTTCGTGACCGCTTTCTTTCTCGATTCACTAACGAGCAGCACGAATTCTTCCGCCAGCTTCTGGTTGAATTGGTTCAGAAAATTTCCAAGAACTCGGAATCTGCCTATCTTGCTTCCAAGCTTCCCCCGGAATATTCAACTGATTTAAACGCCAATAATGAAGAATATTATACTGCAATCTCTCGCATCATGTTTGCTGCTCTTCGCCAAGAAAACATGAAGTCCGACCCGGTTCCTCTTCCCGCATGGCGAAGCAAACCCAAAGACCTTCGCCATGACGATCCTTATGGCCTATCGATTGAGCATAGCAGCAGTACCGCGCTCTCTATTAAATTAGTTGAGGACAAATCCGATGGTTCCACAAAGGAGTTCTTCAGCTATGAGCGTGCGCTCGAATTCATTGAAAAGAATAGTGCTTTCATCATGAAAATCGATTGCAGCCTTGGTTGCATTACATTGTATTATAAATTAGATACTGAAAACTATACCCTCTGTCGTCTGGAAGAGCCCGACTATATTCGTGCCAGCGATTTTATTGATTTGCACTTAAGTGAATTTCGTCCCAAAGTATCTTGGCGCAATCGCACGCTGTCGTCGATGGCATTAAATGGTTTACAAACCGAAAAGTGGACTGGATATGTTTACAAAAACAAAGAGAATCATCTCGTTAGCTATCTGGATTATAAAATTCGAACAGACGGCGATATTGAGCTCGGTATTCAGTTAACCTCTGAAACAGAACGAAAGAAGCATTTTGCTACGGCACTTATCAATTACCTTCGTTTTAAATATATGTATGCAAAGTTCTTTACGGGTACATATGAAGAAAACGAGAAAATGCGTGCCGTCCTTAAGATAACCGGCTTTCACGAGTACCTTTTTAAAAGCAAAGACCAAAATGGCAAAAAGAACAAAAAACAAGCCAATCGAATTCAAGAACGAGTAAACCCCAATTCACAAAATGGCGAAGGGGAGTTAACCTATTCTGTATATTACAGTGCGCCGCCTGTCATTTCTGAGGTATTCATCCCTTATAAGCATGTCAAACCGTAACTATCTTGCCGCAACTTGAAGTGCAAGATATATTGCGACCCACATCACCACAATAAACTTCAAGAATGTCTTTTTGCCCATTTTGATTTTTAGTTTGAAACTAACTTTCATATGTGTCTCCTCCACTCATAATATCCCAGTTAGTTTTTCTTCCTACTAGTAAAGCATAGCACTATTAGAATCTTAAATTCCGCCTATATTTATCATATCGTTTCTGCATGCACTGCTTACTTTTATAAACCCACAACAAAATAGCATTTTCTGCTTTTTACACTGCAGAGTTGCTCTAGAGCATAATGAGTACCATCAGTTTTATGAAATTATTTGCACTTTTTTCCTTAACAAAGTCCAACACTTTTCGCATTTTCCAATTGTTAAAAATCAAGTAGGAAACTCCTATAACCAGCCTTTTCCCGTCACCGTGTGTGCCGAACGACCTGCAACAATTTAACCACATAAGAGTAAGGACTCGTAGTAGTTACGGATATTAAAGTATCCTTCTGCTGCGAGTCCTTCGTTTGCAAGTGAGGCACTTAGCCTTTCACGTCAAAGTATTTTGATTGACGCTTTCCCACCATCCTCCCTGCGGTTCATTTTCCTTTTCACTTTCACAAAAAGTCTCCACCACATTATAAGTGGCGGAGACTTTTGCACTTTTAATCATATTCAATTAATGTTCGCAAGTTCGGATTTTCTCTTATTATCGGGGCCGAATTAACCCAACAAAAAATAGAAAATCCTCTTTGCAATTAGCTTCACCTCGTACTTAGTATCCCCCCTAAATTCCTACCTATATTATAACGCATTACCTAAGTTCTTAATCGTTAGCAATATGGATCACGTCATAATTTATCCAGCTTAATGGCAAGTACGATACAAGCATTAGAAAACGCAATAGTATATGTACACAAACGCCAGAAGCAGCTTCGTTCTTTCCTTCTTTTATGTCGCTTCTGGAAAAAGTGTTCTCACAAATTCGGTATATCAAATGATTGTTAACGAACTTCCTTTATATAAACTATTAGCATAGTAATTAAGGGCCTCACTCAAGTTTTTACCAATTTGGAATTCTGCGTTTGATTTTTTCCATACTCTTTTTCGTGTGATACGCAGATAGCATACCGCCTAAAATTATTATACATACGCTACCTATGGTTACGCTTTTCTTCATTGCTTCGCTTGTTCCCTCTCCAATTGCATTTACCATGTTGCTAAGGGCCACTGTAAAAACAGCAACTATTATCTGCGTCATCAAGTTTGCTTTCTGCTGCTTTTCTTTTTCATCTTTCATATACTGTTGATTTTCCAGAATCAACCATGATATTGCACTTTTCAAATCCAAACCAAAGTCTTCTGCCGTTTCAACAAGCGCTTTCACCGAAACATCTTCAAAATATCTTGTTATTTTTACCATGCTATGCTTATCATTTATTGAGCATTGCTTACTTTTCGTCCGGGTGCATGCTACCGTACTTGGCATTAGTTTTACAGCCAGATGGCCGCTGACAAAGTATAGAATCAAGCTCCAACCATACAATGCTGGTTCCGAAACTGTTATAATATGTCCACCTAACACAATCAAAAGAATTAAAGAAATCAAGAATACCGCTATTGCCAATGCTAAAATTTCGGGGAACCTTGCAGCTTCAATACTATTTTTCAGATTTTCCCACATCCATTTGATCTTGAGAAAGATTGAAATCATCTGACTGTTTTTTGCTTTTTCAATTTGCTTTGGTGACAAACTTTTTCTGTAACACTCTTCCATATACTTTTTATCCGCCATTTTCCAGTTATATTTATAATCTTCTAAAAACTCATCAAACATATGCTACCCCTTTACGTTTTACAGTCCTATCCATTCTACTCACGCCCACAATTCATGATTCCTTTTATGTTCATTATATCGACATATCGTAACAAAGTGAATACAAACGGATTAGAATTTTTAAAAATTTAAAATTCTCTTTAATCCCCATATTTTCTTATGCTTTTCCACCAATCAGCGCAAAGTTTTCTTGCTCATCGCCTTGATGATTAGTATCTGATATCACAGAGAAAGTTCTTCACGCCTCGAACGGTTATAGCGGCTTTTCTCCACTCATTTCACTTCAAAAATTTCTATGCAGTGTACAAAAATCATGCATTGTTCTTGGTAAAGATCATCATCAAACACTCCGTTTATTACTGAGTATTTTCGCAGTAGATTTTTATATCGGTCAAACAGTATCTCAAAGGCAGCTGCACTTCCCTTTTTGGCTGCAAGTAACAACTCAATAAAAGTCACTTCACATTCTCCATCTTAGTTCGCAATTTTTTTATACTCCTATAATATATGGATGCTACTGTTCTTTCTGTGAGTTTCGTTTCTTGCGCAAGTTCCTTGAATGTTTTTCTTCTTAAGACATACCCCACAACAATAAAGTGTTCTTTCGGTTTTAGTTGCTGCATTACAATCACCAATTCTTCATTTTGAATCTCCAATCCATGCCAGACATCATCCTCTTCGATTCCAAATTTTGATAGTTCCTCCTCGGTTTTAGTTTGTTTTGCCTTATCTCGCATTTTCTTTTTTATGTAAGCTTGACGTTTTCGCTTTACTGCCAAAACCACGTATGCAGTAAACTGATTTTGACATATATCCTCTTTGGATGTTCCATCGTTCCGTTTTACCATTCTATTCCCCCATCAAGCATCATTGTTTGATGGAAATAATGGACAAGAACAGCAAAGCGGATCAAACCTAATGTGTCGAGTTCAGTTTTGTGGGAGTATACCTCAACCTAATGCAAAAAAGCTTATCCGTTGTCTACTCCGTGAATAACCACATAATTCCTTCAGCCATTTTTCTCATCCTCCGAAAAGATAATTGGGATCAGCAAAACGCCGATCCCAATTGTCTTTTCTATTTATCCTTAATCTAGCTGCTCACTGCGGGATAATTGTAATGTCTTCTATATTTTATATTTCATGTTTTTCGAGGTCGAATTTTATCGTCATCACCCTTTATCTAAATATTATTTGAAACTGCACAATTCTCGTTCCCCTGCTTTTTACAATATAATCTCCCGAAATGGCTCGATTCCTACACAGGGGTTGCATCTTTGTGCCCCACACTGCTGCAGATCTTCCACTTGGCATCGATAATTCGTACAAATAATCTCGCATTTTTTATTGCTATTATAAAATCCTGCGTATTCATAAGCAATTTTCCCCCAGTTTCTATGTTGGCTGCTGGGCTCGCCATTACTTATCATTATCGTGTCACTCTTCGGAAGATTCTTCCAATAGTATGTCGGGGTTCCATGATGAGGTGCTTTTATAACCTTATAGTGAACATCTTCTATTTGAGGCTCGATTTTCTTTATCTCCGACTTTGGAATGTCTCCCGTCATCAAAAGGTTTGCCTCTAATTCACGTGGGAAGTCCTGAAATACCACAGATATACGATTCTCTTGGCGTTTTATGCTTTCAATACTCTTTGCTATCGCTTTCATAATTTTCTTATTTTGATTTATCAGCAGCGGAAAATAGTATTCGATAATCCTGTTTTGTAGTTCTTCTATGTTACGAAAATCTCTTCTTACGTCCCCTCTTGTTTCCTCATATCTTCTGTACGCATCACACAATGCGCCAATATATTCGTCAATGAACCTTAATGTGTACTCGCCGTTATCATTAAAATCTGCATCAATCAATCGAAGCAATTTCGTTAATGAATCTGAGACTTTCTTGTTTACCTTAATTTTCCCGAAGTCGGGCCATAACACGCTGTATGAATCGCCAGCAAAATCGAAATGTTCTCCTGCCTCAGCGAATTGAAGCGTTGCATTGTTATTTGTAAGTTTTACCAGTAAGTCATACAAAGAGAACTTTATTTTTTTCCCTTTATATAAATACACGCTCTCAAACAGTTCTCGAAGAATTTGTATCTGTAGAAAACTATAGGTATTGTCTCTGCTCTGCATTAAAAGCAAATTGGGGATGTACGTCCTTTTCAGGCATACATGGTCAAGTAAATCCGTCTCCAGAACACCACAAATATGATCCATATGAAAATGGGATAGTAGTACAGAAACTTCTTCACCTTTGGTATCATTATAAATTTCTGTCGTCACATTAACATTTTTCCCTGTCGTCTGCCCTATATCTGCAATACAGTTTTCTGGCGTGTCGCTTCCGAAATCCACAAGAAGATTTTCTTCCCTGCCATCTGCTGATTTTTTCAGTAGAACCGCCTCTCCAAATCCAACATTATACATTTTTATTTTCATAGTTTATGAACCTCCGTTAAACTTCTCTTGCCAAAGCTTTTATATGACCATCCGGACTTATGTATAACCATTCCTATACACAGGAAAATGAATTATACGATATATACAAAAGTAGCCCGTCACACTTTAGGGATGCGACGGGCTTGAAACAACAGGGATGTTTTACTTTTTATTCTGCGGCTGCGGCAGGGGCTTTTCGGGGCGATGCGGCTGATAAGTCCAGCACACGTTACAAGGTTCGCTGACCTCTCTACGCAAGGCCGATTGGATAACAGTACGCATTCCTTTGTGCAGAAGACTTTCATTTGTTTTCATAGGAATCCTCGCTTTCTAATTATGTGAATTTAATTAAAGAACTTTAACGAACTCCAACGCCTACTTTTGACAAGGCAACCAGCAAAGCAACTGCGGATTCGGCCATAATCAAAGTATTGGCAAGAATTGGTCTCCACATGATGAAAATCACTATGATCAAACCGTACAATGCAAGTCGCTTATATACAGATTTTTTCATAGATTGCAATTCTGACAAGCTGCAATGAATCGCTGCATTATTGCAGGGGGCAAGTGCTACTATCACCCCCGTTGATATAACTAGCAAAACGACTGATACAAATGACACATTCTCCTGTAGTTGATGAAGTATAAACAAGCAGCTATATTCACAAATCAGCGAGAATACAAAGCAAGACAACTTCGTTGGCATATGCAGCCCATTTGTCTTTTCCCTCAAAAATGCTAAACCAAGATTTAAAAGTAACACTTGCTGGAAAGGTGCTATAAGAACGCCTAAGAAGATAAGTAACAGGAAGCCTCCAATGTTCATAAAGCGTCGTTGTAACGAATAGAGAAACCAATCACTTTGATCTTCATCTATAAGATTCGTCTGAATGCATTTTTGAACAATTTTTTCTGCAAACCGTTCCATTAATAAGCTCCCATTACTTGATAGCTACATATATTAAAGCAGGAAGTACTATATTTTCCACTATTTTTGTAGTAAAATCAAAGTTTTCTGTCATGAAATGAGAGTATTGGATAAATCTGTTGCAAATTCAAACCATCCGTCTGCATAATCCATAGCATAGACAGAATGATATTTTGCCAGCGTGGTTTGCACATTCTGTAGGCCATATCCATGGAAAGATGGACTTTCTTTTGTTGTGACCGGGAGTCTATCCGATGATACATCTACCGGTAAGGAGCGATTACGGACAGCGTAGAACAGTTCATTATCATCCAAAACAACTTGTACATGAATTTGCCTGTCTTGCACAGGAAGTTTCTCACAAGCCTCAATCGCGTTGTCCAGTGTATTGCTAATGATAACCGTTAAGTCAACCAGATCAATTTTCACAGCAGATAGGTCATTCACCCTAAATTGAACATCGATACTTCTATTTCGTGCCACAAAAGCCTTTTGATTCAAGAGCGCATCTAATGCTGAATGATGTGTATTAACGAGCAAGATACGGTTGGTCTGTGCGGCTTGAAGGCTGTGTATATAGGATTCAATTGCATTTATGTCAAAAGGTTGCTGCTCCAGCATGGCAGACAGTGTATCTAAATGTGCACGAAAATCATGCGTTAGTTTCCGCTGTTGTGCATAAGCAGCGCTCAATGCTTCAATGCTCTCTTTCTGTGCCATTGATTTTGTCTGTAAACTAAGCGTTTCTTCACGAAAGTACGCATTTTGCTCCATCCAACTGACCAAAAGCAGTGCCGCTATTTGCATACAAGTAATAAATGTGGCGCAAACGAATAGCGGGAGAACAGATATCCGTTCCCGCTGGAAACAAGCGCCAAAGAAAAAAATCAGTAATACACTTACAGCAGATAGGACTGCCGGTATAGTGTACCAATTATAGTTAGTCGTCTGATTTTGATTATGTTTTCGTATAAGCAATTGCAAGTAGCAGACAACAAGCATCAAGCAGTGTACTAAGAAACCAGAAAAAAGAGTTTGGTTGAAATCTGTTCCATTCTGTATTCCTAGTATTAGGGTCAAAAAAGTAAACCAAACATTATCTATGCAACATATAGTTGCGTAGAAAATCGTTACAATGTACAAACTGAATATTGGCTCACCAATGTACAAAAATCTATGAAGGGAATAATATGCAACCAAGGCAATTGTTATTCTTCCAAAACTCGCCATATTAGGACTCATTAAATTTAGAAGCGTAGAATCCAAAAAAGCAAAACATGCCACAGTAATCCAATGAATAATTCGTTTTTTCTTCCTCTGAGAGAATGCATCAAACAGTAAAACAGCTGCCACACATTCCATGCCTACCCATAAATAAGTCAATAGATATTCGCTCAAAGTGAGGCCCCCCATTGTTTGTTTTTCCAACCCAAATACTGAATTTTAATCTGTGCGTAGCGCTTTTGACTGACGGGCAGTTCCTCTCCATTGCTTAGAGCAACTTTATCATAATTCGGCTTTTTTATATGTGCCATATTAACAAGATAGCTCTTCTGGATCCGCAAAAATCCGTCTGGTTCTAACTCGTTCTCCAAATCCTCAAGTTTTCCGTAAAAACGATCCCCGCCTTGCAGAGGATTTTCAGTGTGCAAAACCACAATGCGTTGCTGGCTTTCCAGATAAAGTATGTCCTTATAGGCAACTCGATAAGGTTCAGCGTTTACGGAGAATCGCAGTTCTTTTTTATCGTGGGGGATTTCAGCCAAAGCGTCACGAAAATAAAGTGGTAGCTTTTGCTGCATTTCTTGTTTCAAAAGGTAGCGAAACGCCCGTACTTCATACCCTTCCATAGAAAATTCAGGGTAGTTCGTCACGAAAATGATTATTGTGTCCAGATGCAGTTCACGTACTCGCCGTGCAATATCCATACCACTTCGTTCATCCATATCAATATCCAGAAACATAATCTGATACTGCGACAACTGTCGATCCGTTATGGCAGAGGAGTGCGCACTTTTTGTTACGCAGGCCGATATTCCCGGAGGTAACGGTTGGCTGGTAACGACTTCTGTTAATCGTTGCAAAAAGTCTTTGTCATCATCACAGAGCAAAATATTTATTTTCATGGTAGTATTCTCTCTTTTAACTTGTCGAAGCAGACGGCCTTCTTTGCAATCCAACATACGGTTAAATCTCCTAAAAGTCAAGTTTTTCGGCAAAAATACACTTGCAGTGTAATATTAACTCTCAACTACACCGATTTGCAAGTGAAATCGTATAAAATTGTATTGACATGGAGAAATTGTGCTATTGGATATAAAAACAAACAGGATATCGATATGAAAGATACAGAACGCCATCATTATATTGGAGAACACATTTGTGCATTGCGAGAAAGCAAGGGCTGGACGCAGCAAACACTAGGCAAAAAGCTGGGGAAGAAGACCTCAACTATCAGCGCCTATGAAACCAATGCCAAGCTGCCTTCTGCAGACTGCTTGATTGAAATGGCGGAAGTTTTTGGCGTTTCTATTGACACGTTGGTTTATGGGGAAACTGCCGATTTAGTCTCGGTTCGCACATTGAATTCCGCACAGAAAGCCCTCGTTGCAGAAATTCTACAAGTATTTGGCTCTAATTCGTCCCAAAAGTCAGCCAGTGAACAACGGCTACGCTTAGTTAGGAATCTTGTTAATTTATTGATATGATAGCATTTATCTCATTATCGCATAGAAATAGCCCGGCATTGTCGCCGGGCTATTTTTTATATACTCGTACTTTGTAGCAAAGCACTCTAATTTTATGTCGAATTTGTAGAAGCGGTAGATTAGCTGTGCTATTTTGATGTCAAGATAACGCACAGCTTACAACCGTTTCCAACTCAGGATTAGGCATCGGCGCGCAGATGCTGAAATATTGCACACAATATTAACTTTACAAATTTACCAAATCGGAGGATTGCCAAATGGCAACTACATTATCAATCGGAAGGCGATTTCTGTCATTTGTGCTATGCCTTGCGCTCGCATCTGTATTGTCTCTCTCAGCATACGCTAGCGCCGCAGATAATGCAAATCATATTGTATCGTCTTGTCAGTCTGATGACACATCTCATCCATATGCGTTCTTTACTGCAAAGAGCAAGAATTCGAAATTAATTAACCAATATACCACTGGCAATCCCGCACCAAACACTCCTTTAACAACATGGAGTTGGACGGGAGACCCTTCCCAATGGTTTGAAAGGGTAATATTTACAGCAAATGGTAGCACCGGCATGGCATGGTCTACGTATATCGATCCAACACTAGTTATTAATTGTAATCGAGTTGGCTCTGCACCTGAAGTAAACCTCCAGCCTGCAATTAATAATCGTAGAGCCGATATTGAAGTCTTCTATACCGGTAGAGGCTCTGGAGGAGGACTTTACGTTTTGCCTCGATATATTCACCCAAAGAATATGTATATTACTATTGGTAGCGCTCTACCAAATGGAAATGGCAACTATCTGCACTGGACAACCGGGGGGTCTACTTTTTATATGTACGATGTTGGTCTTGGAATCTTTGACTGATTCAAATATGTAATGCTGGCACATCTCTGTATTACAGCGAACTGCGGATATTGTCAGCAGTTCGCTGTACTTTTTGAGATAGTACATGCTCCCTATTAATATTTATGAGGTATTCTCACATATGAAATTGTGGAACGCTATATTTTTATTTTCACTTTTCTGTATAGTTTTGTTGTCTGCTTGTACAAATTCAAACGAGGTCAATACTAATTTATCTTCTGATATTCCTGAACCAACTACACAGATAGAAAGTACTGATTCGGGAACTTCTGCTCCTCTTGAGATGACAATGGCACTGCCCAGTACGGGAATTTTCAGTACAGAAATTAGCGGAAATCAAGATGGTGCTTACTATATTCTACCCAACACAAACGACTACTCTGCACAATTGCTTTATTACGATTATGCAACTTTACAGTTAATCTATCTGTCTGACCAAGTAGTTGTGACGAACAATGATGAAAATCCCGGTTGGATAGAAGACATATTCGGTGGTGCAGTTCCATTAGCAGTAAATGAGAAACTCTATATCATTAAATATGGAAAATCTCCTATACCAAATATCAACTACGATGGGTCACCTACTTTTCTTTTGCAAATGGAGCCGAACGCTGCAAACCGCATTAAACTTTCTGTCCCTCAAGGCAGTCTGCTCCCCTATAGTTCTGGTATTGCCGCCGATGGGAGCAATTTGTACCTACTTCTTTTGGACTATGATTCTCAAAAAATGCAAATCACAAATACCACACTGTGTTGTACGGATTTCAACAAGAACAAAATGAATCGCTTATGTTCGTTGGGAAATCAAAAGGATTGGAGCATAATCGGTACATACTCAGAAGGACTTATTTTGCAATGTTCTTGGCTTCCATCCGAGCATTCAAGTCAAAATTCTGATAATCAGCTTTCAAATCTACACTATGAACTTCAATTATACTCACTTCATGATAATTGTTTGATAGATACAAATTTCACGTGGAAGCAGGGTGAACTGTCGCTGGTAATCAATCAGGATACAATATATTATGTTAAAAAAGGCGATTTACGCTTGTATGCGCATAGTCTGCAAACCGGTAAGGATTTGGTGGTCTCCGACAATTTATACGGATCAGATTCATCTGACTCTTCTGGTTCCGTAATGCTTGTCGGTGAAATTCATGATAACAATATCGTCTTCAGTAATTTAAATGAGCAGTACTTTTGTTACAATCTATCGACAAAAAAGACAATGCCTCTTTTACTTTCTTACGAATATGATGGTGGAACTATACCTGTTTCCATTATGGCAGAAAACGAGCAATATTTTTTAGTTAATACTGGAATTGTAACATTACCCCGTTCTGCTACCGGCACAGATGGGTCTATCTATAATATTGATTATCCTATCACTGATTATAAATTAATCAAAAAGGAAGACTATTGGAATTCTGTTCCAAACTATCTATCATTCGATATTTCTCAACTTCAGTCTAATAATCAGTTTTAAGCTCTTTTTGTAGAGAATTGTTTGCCTTTTAACTCGACTATTGCTTGTCTTATCGTCAAAATTCCATGAGTGGATTTGGATTGTAATTATGAGCCATACATTTACACTTGATTCGATTTGCAAGACATATATTTCGCAAATTTCTCTGTTTACACTTAAGAAAAATGCACGGCCACAAGTGAAAAAAGCTCTGTCAGGGGTGTCAATTACACTAATGCCGGGACTTTACGGATTGCTGGGGCCAAATGGAGCGGGAAAGTCTACTTTAATTCACATCATCACCGGGACGCTTGCTCCTGACTCTGGCGAAGTTCTCTGGTGCGGCAAACCTGCAACGGGTATTGCCTTCCGCCGCATTCTTGGCTATATGCCGCAGCAGCAGGGGCTGTATGACAGTTATACTGGGCGGCGCTTTCTTGCCTACATGGCCGCCTTGAAAGAAATTCCTCGAAAAGCTGTTGCAGCCGAGGTAGATCGCGTAGCAGCCGCCGTAAATTTAACCGCCGAGTTGGACAAGCGCCTTTCTGCTTATTCCGGCGGCATGAAGCAGCGCCTGCTGTTGGCATCCGCCCTGCTTGGAGATCCGAAACTGTTGATTTTAGACGAACCAACGGCAGGCCTTGACCCTAAAGAGCGCGTCCGTCTGCGCGAATTGCTGGCAGATATGGCTAAGGATCGAATCATCCTTGTGGCAACACATGTTGTTTCGGATGTGGAAACGGTGGCAACCAAAGTTATTTTGCTGCGCGCCGGCAAGATTGTGGATGCTGCACCTGTGCCGGAGCTTATTGAAAAATACGCTCCCGGCCAAGGGCTGGAAGATGTGTACCTGAACGTGTTTGGTGAGGGAGACGGTAAATGAGCCTGTTTTTTGCTGAACTCCGCAAAGTCTGGGGTGGCCGAGTGTTCCCTGCCCTGTTGGCTATACTGGCGGCTACCAATCTCCTACTGCTGTGGATGGGTACTCGCCCTACAGCCAAACAGCCTCCTGCATCAGCCTATCGCGCAGTAGGTACCGAGCTTTCCGATAAAACCATGGAAGAAAAGGGAGCCTATCTTCACAATAAATACACTGAGATAGAAAGCCTTGTAAAAATCGGGCAGTATTATCGGGAACAGGCTTACGGCGGCTATGGGCTCACTCAGTATCGGCAGGACAATGCCGCTATGTTCGATGCCTATGAACAAGAGTACACAGATAAGACCTATACTCTATTTACGGATAACTTGAACACAGAGTACCGCCTGTTCAGCCAGCTGCAAAGCGAATATGACACCGTGGCGGCCTACAGCGACTTTCTGGATGGCGTTCAGACCAAGGCATCTCAGCTGTCCGGCATCTCAATTTTTCAAAACGACCGTACCGGGTACGATTTGAAAAACATCGAATTAACCGCACAGGTTTATGCCGGGCTAACGGAGACACCCATAGACTATTACCCACAGAAAGGTCTGTACACAGCCATCAGCTATGCGTTCACCGACCTTATCCTGTTGGCATCTATGCTCTTGCTTGCGTTGATTCTTGTGCGCCAAGAGCGCGACAGCGGATTGCTAAGTTTAATTCGCAGTCTTCCCGGTGGACGGCTGAAAACGGCCATTGCAAAGCTGGCGGCATTTGCTGCCAGCTTATTGGTCGTTCTGATGGTGCTGTATGGGGTCAATCTTGCATACTGTTCGGCATCGTTCAGCCTTGGCCCCATGAGTCGCACGATTCAAAGTGTTCCCGCATTGATGCGCTGCACAATGCAGATTACAGTTGGGCAATACCTACTTCGGTTTTTGCTTGCAAAATGGGCTGGTGCGTTTGTGATGGGGCTGTGGGTCATGATGGCCGCCCTTATCGCTAAACGCGCTGCGGTCGGCTGGATTGGCGCATTGGCACTGCCTCTGGCGATGTATGGCATCCGTGCTGCGATTCCTGCCACGAGCCATTTGAATGTCATAAAGTATGCCAATATGGTAAGCCTATTGCAAACCAATGAACTGCTGGGAAATTATCGGAATCTGTTCTGGTTCGGCAGCCCCATCAGTCTCCCAATGGTAGAGTGGGTAACTGCCGCCGCTTTAGGCAGTGTCTTGTCCGTGGCATTCTGTACGGTTTTTTCAAAGGCACAGCTGCTGCCAGCTGCCAAACGTAGTCTGACACTTCCATTCCGTCACAAAACTCACGCAACCTCTGTCACTTGTGAAGAAGGCAGAAAGCTGTTACTGATGAATGGTGCTGCGGTATTCTTGGCTGCATTTCTGGCATTCGGCATTTATCAGGGCGTGACGGCAGAAAGCTACATAGACGCGGACGAAATCTACTACGCCTATTATATGAAGCATATTTCCGGGCCGTGGAGCGAAGAAAGCCGCGACTGGCTGAAAGAGCAACGTAACGAGTTTTCTCCCATGTTGGAAGCACAGAAACGCGTCAGCCATGGCGAATTGAGCAGCGAAGCACTCCTGGCCTACAATTCCTTGCAACAAAAATATTCTGCCTATCGGCGTGTCCTTCAATCCAACGTTAGTTACTATCTAAAGAAAAATCCCGGCGCATGGCTTGTTTATGAGACCGGCTACAAGAAGCTGTTCGGCTTTACCGGCACAAGTGATGTGCAAGATACGCTTTTGGCGGGGTTGTTGTGTGCCCTATGCTTCAGCGGTCTATTTGCAATGGAGCGTAAGGGCGGCATGGATGAAATTCTGGCATCCACCCCTTTGGGCCGGAAATACACTGTGAAAGCAAAATTGCGGCAAAGCACTGCGACTGCGGCAATAATAGCTTTTGGAACGGTTTTACCTCATCTATGGCAGGTCCTGCGCGACTATGGTCTCCCCTCTTTGCTGGGACCGGCAATGAGCATTTCCGACTTGCAGGCTGTCCCGAAGTTTATAACTTTATCGGATTTGCTGCTCTTTTGGCTGATTTGCCGCTTTGCTGCCTGCCTGTGCATGAGCCGAATCACCCTATGGTTGGGACAGAAATTGGGGAATTTGCTGACTGCGCTCTTTATCAGTGCAGTTGCCTATTGCCTGCCCGCGCTGCTGAGCCTTTCCGGAATGAAAAATGGTATCGAGTGGCTGGGATTCTATCCTCTATTCCATGCTGCAGCGCTCTGGCAAAACCAAGGCTATAACGCCAACGGAGAAAGCTACAACGCAATGTGGATTCCGATTTTTCTGGTATGCACAGCATTCTTTCTCGCATGGGCAATCGGACAGGCTCTTATGGATGACTATGATATGATAGGGGTTCCGGATGAGGTACTATAAAAATCTTTCCATAGATGAATCTAACTGTACCGTTAAAAAAGAGGGCCAGTCGATTCACCTGACTGCCATGGAGTATCAGCTGTTTGTCACATTGCTCGACCATTCCGGGCGTGTCTGCTCCCGAAATCTTCTGCTGTCATCCGCTTGGCATATCACAACTCCGATTCAGACACGGACGGTCGATGTGCATATCGCAAAGCTGCGGAAGAAACTGGACTTGGGGCAAAATGATTTGAAAACCGTAATGAGGCAGGGATATGCACTCTCCGGGTGAAAGGCCGCTAATCACAGGTAGATGACGCCTAAAAACTACGGAAGGATATTCGATTCTAATAATTCACTTCGGTGACTGGGAAGGATAAGTGTAAAAATGATTACGAAAGAGAAAAACCGCACCAAAATTATTTGTGCAGTAGTTACCGCCATTTCAGCTATTGTAGCAGGTGGAAGCGCTTTTCGATTTCATAACGTCCAGAACATCTCCCAAACAGTAAATGGAAATGTGCTCCAAATTTTGGGGGAAACCGGCAGTTATGTATGGGGGTAATGTTTTGATGATAAAAGTTATCCGAACAAATTCCTGCTATGACAGTCATGCATATATTTGTGATACAACTTTATCTGTGTTGCAGTAAGTAACCTTATTCAAACCGTTGCTACCACATGGTTAGTTGTGATGTCTATTTTTGTTTCCAAGATTGTCGAGCGTGCAATCGATGGATTTTAATGTATTTTATAAACGCTCTTTTTCCTTGCGCCTTGAGGATTAAACACCTTTATGGCAGTCTGTATTTTTCGCTTGTCGCATCAGCACTCAGAATTATAGAGTGATTTCTATCACAGAAAATTTTGTAGTGGATTTACGCGATTTCCATTTGCTCTTACCTCAAAATGCAAATGGCTCCCTGTTGCCCGCCCGGTGTGCCCGACATAGCCAATAACCTGCCCTGACTGCACCTGCTGACCGGTAGTGACACAGATGCTGGAACAGTGTGAATACAGCGTTTCCAGCCCGCCGCCGTGGTCGATTTGAATGTAGTAGCCATAGCTGCCGCCCCAGCTGTCAAGACCGTTGGCAACGGTGACAGTTCCATCTGCGGCGGCGAGGATCGGCGTACCCTCGGCACAGGCAATGTCGGTGCCGGTGTGGGAGCTGACTTCGCCGGTGATGGGGTCCACGCGATGTCCGAATTGTGAGGTAATGGTACCCGCAACCGGCAGCGGCCATTGCAGGGTGCCTGTCGGTGTGCGGGTGCTGTCCGGGGACATAAGTTCACCTCCGCCCTGTGCAAAACCGCCGAGCAATTCTGCCCACAATTCTTCATACTGCGGGTCTTGCAGGAGTTGCAGGTATGTGCTTTGGCGGGCGGTAAAGTGGTAATCCAATGCCATCTCGTTGGGTGTTTTGTGGGTCAGTTCGATTACAAGGACGGTTTCGGTTATCTCTGTTGTGGTTGCTTTTCCGTTTTTGTCCGTCGTTTCTATAACGGCGGTTTCCGCACGAGTGGAGTAGTCCACCGCGTTCATCGCCCACATAATTTCCCGCAGCTTGTCCACTTGATTTTCCGTCAGCGCCGCAACGGGTGCGCCTTGTTCGCTGCCCGCCACATACGAAGAAAAGACCGCCAAGACATCCTGCCAGCGGATGTAGTACACATCATCGTTGGCTGTAATGTCTTGGCGGTCGTGCTGTACGGTATCGGAGATTTCTTCCAGCCTGTCGCGGTATTCTGCCGTCAGGGTTTCTACGGCTTCGCGCACGGTGACGGACGCTGCGTTGGGGGCATCGGCGGCAAAGAAGATGCCGTAAGCCGAGCCGGACACAAAGGCCACAAGGCTGATAACAATAATGATGCTAAGTGCCACGCTGATGCCTACGGCAATGGCCGCAACAAGGCTGTGGAGGCTGGCGAGAAAGTGTCGTATGGCCGAGCGTACCGCTGTAACCGTCCTGCGGGTATTGCTGGCAGCTTTCTGGATAGCAAGCTGTACTTGGCGGATGCGGGTATGCATTTGTGCTTGGGTTGTTACGCTCCGCACAGTTTCATTTGCGGCGGTGCGCAGTTGGCGCTGACTTTTGGTCACACCGCGAATATCGCGCGGCGCGGTTTTGGCGGTGATGGCTTTTTCTTTTGCCCGCTGTCGGGGCAAATCTGCCCCACGGCGCGGGCGGTGCGCCGCATCGGGCAGCGTGCCGCACTCGGCTTGTTTCGGGCTGACACCGCGCTCACTGGCAGTGTGGACGCGGGTGGCAGCCTCTTTTTGGCGGTGCTGTCGGGCTTGGGTTTCTGCCAGTTTCCGTCCCTGATGCCACACAAATGCTGCCGCCTGTTCCGCCGCCGAACCTGCAAGGTCTGTCGGTTCCTGTTGTCGGGGGTCGGTGTCATTTTCCCGCGCGGTGGTGCGGGACTGTTCCTTTGTTTTTAGCCACGCCGCTTTTAGGGCTGCTTTCGGTATTGTTCCCGCCGTACTTTTGGAGGTACGGGCGCGGAGCTTTTGTTTATTCTCTTTTGGCGTTCTCATACTCTCACGTATAATAAAAACCATCTCGAAAGGGGTGGTTTTTATTATTTCTCCTTCCT
>ERZ773192.984-NODE-984-length-31913-cov-4.434993_pt1 | contig 31913 bp, 20 predicted proteins | sample MGYA00581010_ERZ773192 | MGnify/ENA primary metagenome ERZ773192 (study PRJEB29015, sample SAMEA2737741) | human gut metagenome | biome: human gut; feature: human-associated habitat; material: faeces | place: China | collected 2012 ...
ATGCTTTAGCCATAGGAGCTAAGCAGTTTGTTGTACAGGAAGCTGCGGAAATGATCTTATCCTCTGCAGTCAGAGTCTTCTCATTTACGCTGTAAACGATAGTTGGCAGATCGTTGCCAGCTGGTGCGGAAATAACAACTTTCTTAGCGCCTGCATCGATATGAGCCTGGGATTTTGCTTTGGAAGTATAGAATCCAGTACACTCCAGAACTACATCAACACCGATCTCACCCCAAGGAAGATTAGCAGCATCTTTCTCAGCATAAATTTTGATAGTCTTGCCATCAACAGTGATGGAATCCTCGCCAGCCTCTACAGTGTGCAGATTCTCGCCGATTTTTCCAGTGTATCCGCCCTGAGCGGTATCATATTTTAATAAGTGAGCTAACATCTTAGGATCTGTTAAGTCGTTGATTGCAACTACTTCGTATCCCTCAGCTCCGAACATCTGTCTGAATGCAAGACGTCCAATACGTCCAAAACCATTGATTGCTACTTTTACTGCCATGATTTTCATTCCTCCTAAAGAATAAATTAAATGCGATTGTTAAAATCTAATCAACCCATTTAGTATTTTACCTAATTTTGCTAGAAATATCAAGCCCTTTTTGCATCATAAGTGACTATTTCTCACCTATTCTCCGGGAGTTTTCCCTGATTCATGCCCTGCATTTCCCAGAATACCCCTTTTTTCTCCATCAGTGTCTCATAATCTCCTTCTTCCACGCATTGTCCGGCTTTCATGACCATGATCTTTTTTACGTTCCGGATGGTAGAAAGACGATGGGCAACGATAAATGTGGTCTTGCCTTTGGAAAGCTTCTCGAAAGCCTGCTGGACCTTCCGTTCGGAGATGTTATCCAGAGCAGAGGTTGCTTCATCCCAGAGAATGATGTCTGGTTTCCGCAGGAGAGAGCGGGCAATACTGATCCGCTGGCGCTGACCACCGGATAAGCGTCCTCCGTGTTCTCCAAGATTGGTGTCCAGACCCTGGGGCAGATTTTTCACGACCTCGTCTAAATTAGCAGCTTTCAGCACCTGCCACAGTTCTTCTTCCGTGACATCCGCGCTTCCATAAGTGATATTTTGCCGGACGGTGCCGGAAAATAAGATCGTTTCCTGAGGAACCACAGCCAGATGTCTGCGGAAAGACCGGAAATCCAGATTTCTCATATTTTCTCCATCTAAAAGTATTTCTCCGGAATCCGGTCTCATAAAACCAATCAGCATATTTAACACCGTGCTTTTTCCGGCTCCAGACTCACCAACCAGTGCAATGGTCTCTCCCGGCTCTGCTTTTAAGGAAAAATCCTTCAGAACCGGTTCACTGGCCTCTGGATACTGGTAGGTCACATGACGGAATTCCACTGCTCCTTTTATGTGATCCACCGGATTTTTCCCCGTATAATCTTCTTCATCATAAGAAGTCATCACTTCTCCGATCGAATGAAGGGATTCAAAACCCTTGGCCATGATCGGCACCAGATTCATGATATTGGTCAGCTGAGTGATAATGGTCGTGTAATAACTCTGATACAGCACCACATCGCCGATGGTTACTTTCCCCTGGATTGCCAGATAGGAAGTAAATCCTAAGCACACCAGCTGGGAAACCTGGAAGATCACCCAGCCGGTCGCGCCAAACAGATTCTGAACCACATCCAGACGATAACCATTTTCTGCCACATGCTCCAGATAGCCGGTCATTTTCTGGATCTCCTCCTCCTCCAGAGCGTGGGCTCTGGTGATCGGGATCAGTTCCATCATCTCCATCACATGACCGGAGGTATGCTCCACTTCCTGTCGGAACTGCTGGTTCGTCTCCTTCATCTGTTTGCGGAAAAGAAATACCGCTGCCGCAGACATTGGAATCGTCACCAGGAACATGATAAACACGATCCGGCTGTGAGCCAGCGTCACCGTCAGGGCAATCCCGACGCTTAACAGAATGGAAACCATCTGGATAGACAGCTGGGTGGACAGATTCTCCACTGCCTCCACATCACGCATGATCTTGGATTGCAGCCGTCCGCTGGACATCTGTTTATGATACAGGATCGACAAATGCTGCAGTTTTCTCACCAATGCACCCCGCAGCTCCGCCTCTACCTGTCGGATCGCCAGACTGCGGAAATGAACATGTAAATGGCTGGTTGGAAGATTTTGTATGGTCATCACTGCCATAAACAGCAGATACCATACGATCATGCCATATTCCGCCTGATTTCCGGACGCAGCAATATCCACAACCTTTGCCGTTATAATAGGAAGAATCCACGCCGGTGAGTGTTTGATCACATAAAACAACAGGGATAAAAACAAATATCCGTAGCTGCCCCGGTACAGGCCAAACAACAGTTTTAAGGAGTGATCTCCACATTTCTCATATAATTCTTCTATCTGTAGTTCTTTGGACTGTTTGATAAAAAAATGTTTCATTGAATTTCTTTTTTCCAGCCTTCTGGAAGCACATCTAAGGTGTTCTGAATCATCTCTTTTAACAGTTTCTCACCGTCTTCTCTGGAAATCCGCCCATGAACCAGAGGATCATTCATAAATGCCTCATAAGCCAATCCAAAATTCGGTTTCATGGCTGCTTCCAGAATTCTCTCATGATTCTCCACATGAGGCATCACCAGATCCCGGATCACCGGCTTCATTTCTCCAGCAAAAATCGGCTGGATGGTTCCTTTATAAAATACCGCATTGGTTTCTACCACTGCAGTTCTTGGCAGATTTGGAATCTGGCCCGCTGTATTTGGAATATTGACATTACTTACCATACGGTTTAAACCACAGAGTGCCTTCATCAGCAGGATTCCTTCTTCACCTGTAGCCTCTAATTTCAGTTCTTCTTCTCCAGAAGCCAGGCGTTTCGCCTCCTCGATTTTCTCTGCCTGGCGCTCTTTTCTCCAGGATACCGGAGTTAAGGCAAATTTCCACTGATGTACCTGCTCTGGATCTCTTAAATACACATCGCCCGGCAGAAATTCTGCCAGATGACGGTCACCTGCTGCCGCGATATTACCATATTTGTTAAACAGATCCATCTTTACCCTGTGAGCACAGTTAAAGGTTCCATTCATCCAGTTGCGGTCCGGATCATGGTATCCGTCCTCAAAATGTTCATCAATAAATTTCCGATAAATCGGGAATAAATCAACGCCCCTGCAGCTTGCACGGTCAAACCAGGTAAAATGGTTAATTCCCTGAACATTGACAATCACCTCATCACGTTCCACATCGGTTTCACCGGTTGCCAGCTGATACATATCCCGCAGGATTTTCTGGGTTCCAAACACTTCATGACAACATCCAAAGGCTTTGATCTGAGGAAATACCCGGTATAAAGTCTTCACGCAAAGGGTCATTGGATTGGTGTAATTGATTACCAGAGTTTCTGGGCAGTACTCCTTAATTGCTTCTGCAATTTCCACAAACATTGGAATGGTACGCAAAGCCCTCACCAGTCCTCCTGGGCCTGCAGTATCGCCTACAGACTGATAAATTCCATATTTTTCTGGCAGATGGACGTCCGAAGCCATATGATCAAATGTACCTGGCAGAATCGAAATGATCACAAATTCCGGTTTTTTCTCCAGAAGCTCCTTCAAAGAACCGCTGACCTCAAATTTCCAGTTGCCCTTTACATCTGACCGTTTAAATAATCTGGTTCCAATCTCTGCGTTCTGTTCCGCCATTGGACGGTCGATGTCATAAAGATCAATAATGCCGGACATCTTCTCTTCTCTGGCCAGATCCTTAAAAAATGTCCATGCCCATCCATGGCTTCCACCTCCAATATAAGCAACCCGTACATCACTGCATGTTCCATTCTGAACTTTCATATTTTTATGCCTCCCTAATTTATGATTAAAATTTGATATCTAACGCAATTGCCTTTGTTCCTGTCAGTTCTTCACTGCGCTTATCTGGTCCGTGAGTTCCTACATATAATAAATAGTCACTGCCATCCTGCACCCGTTTTCCCTGGTCATTCACTACCGTAAAAGCGTACTCATCTAACTGGATCTCTCCCTGTCTGGTCTCGCCAGGTGCCAGACATACTTTGGCAAATCCGCACAGAACTGTATTCCGCACTTCCCACTTTGAAGTACGGTTTTTCTTGTAAACCTGAACCGTCTCTTCCACTGCCCGGTCAGAATGGTTAACGATCTCATAAGAAACTTTTTTACTTTCCGAATCATAAGCTGCGCTTATCACTTCTGCCCTTCCATAAGTCAGGCCATATCCAAATGGATAGAGAACTCCCTGTTCCACATAACGGTACGTTCTGTTTTTTAGAGAATAATCTGTAAAATCCGGAATTTCATAATCGCCACCATAGAATGTCACTGGAAGCTTGCCTGACGGAGCGGTTTTCCCTGCTAAAATATCTGCCAGAACCTGTCCGCCTTCCGCACCCGGATACCAGGTCTGGATCACAGCCGCCGCCCGGTCCGCGTAAGGGCTCAGATCCATGCAGCTGCCTGCCATACAGCACAGAACCACAGGTGTGCCGCAATCCAGAACCGCATCGATCAATTTCCGTTGTGTCTCCGGGAAATGAAGATCCTCTTTATCTCCGCCAATGCATTCTCCTGTACTGATATGATGGGCTTCTCCCTCATACCGTTCATCCAGTCCTACACACAGCACCACCACATCACTGGCCCTGGCAACCACACAGCTTTCGGAAACCCGGTCATATTCTCTAGCCAGGCGCTCTGTCCTTGGATTTACCACATCGCTGCCTGACGCATAATAAAGACGGGTATCTGGAAATGCCTTTCTCATACCTTCCATCACGGTCACAAAATGCGAAGCCGTTCCGTGATAATTACCCTGAAGTACTACACTGGAATCTGCATTCGGACCGATCACGCCGATCGAATGGATCTTTTTCTGATCCAATGGCAGAATCCCATCATTTTTTAATAACACCATTCCCTCTGCTGCCGCGCGGTAATTCAGACTAGCGGCATCCGGTGTATCCACATCCTGGAAATCCAGCTGATCCCACGGTGTTTCCTGGTTCATCCCCAGTAAAATCCGTGTAGTTAAAGCCCGTACTGCCGATGTATGGATCTCCTCTTCTGTCACCATTCCCTGATAATAAGCCTTCATCAGCTGGTTATAACAGCTGCCGCAGTTCACATCACATCCTGCTTTCATGGCCATAGCTGCGGATTCTTCCGGGCTGGTGGTCACCATATGATGCTCATGGAAATCCCTCAAGGCCCAGCAGTCAGACACATAATAACCTTCAAAGCCCCAGTCTTCTCTTAATATATCCGTGATCAGCCGTTTGTTTCCGCACAAAGGCGTTCCATTCAGGCTGCTGTAACCACCCATGGCACCTTCTACCTGACCTTCTTTTACACAGTATTCAAAAGCTGGAAGATAAGTCTCCCACAGATCCTTCTCGGACACCTGGGCGTCAAATTCGTGGCGCAGGGCCTCCGGACCAGAATGAACTGCCATATGTTTCACACAGGCCGCCGCTTTTAAGAATTTCTCATCATCCCCCTGGATTCCTTCAATGAACTTTTCTCCCATGTGTGCTGTCAGATAGGGATCTTCTCCAAAGGTCTCATGACCTCTTCCCCATCTGGGATCACGAAAAATATTGATATTGGGAGACCAATAGGTAAGGCCTTTATAAATGTCATAGTCCTTCTCCCGCTGGAATCCGTTATATTTTGCCCTTCCCTCTGTGGAAATGCAGTCTCCGATCTCTTTTACCAGTTCTTCGTCAAAAGATGCAGCCATGGCGATGGGAACCGGAAAAACAGTAGCTGTTCCGGCTCTCGCCACTCCATGAAGAGCTTCATTCCACCAGTTATACTCCGGAATTCCTGCTTTTGGAATCGCCGGAGACTCATATTTTAAAAGCATGGCCTGTTCTTCGATGGAAAGATCTTTTAAATATGTTTCTGCCTTCTCCCTGGCCTGTTCTCTTGCCTGCTGCCGAAGTTTTTCCTTCATTGATCCGCCCCCACTGTTTACTCTTGTTGTTTACTTTTACTGTTTGTTTTTGCTATTTGTTTTGCTGCTTATTTCCGATTGGCTTTCATTTTCTCCTTATCCGCATGGAAATCCAGGTAAGAAGCATCCGGATAGGAATACTCACCACGATAATTGGAAGCATTATAAATCGGGAACTGTACCGGATGATAGGTCTGCTCCTTCGGGCAGTCATCCTGGGTATAAATGTACATGGAATGGTAATCCCATACTACCAGCTCGTCTCTCTCATCACCGGTCAGATCCAGTGACTCACAGCACAGAACCGGATGTCCATCGTCTGGGAATTCCACTGCGCGGACGCCTTTGCCATTTAGCAGACCGCCCTTCTTTGCGTCTGCGTTAGTCAGGATCAGCTCTGTGCCATCACCATCCCAGTTCACCGGAGCCAGGATATTGCCGTTCATCTCGTTTTCCATCTCCCAGATCTGGTTGCCATAGCAGTCATAAAGGAAGATCACACCCTGGTGACCCCAGAAGTTCGTAACCACGATCTCTCTGCCTTCCCGCTCCGGGCAATAGTTCGCAATGGAAACCCGCTGTGCGTGACCGACCATATCTCGCGCTACGATATTGCCATAGAAATCGCCGATGAAAAAGCCTGCTTTACCGGAGACACAGGCAAAATGACCTTCATCCTCGCCTGGCATCCATTTTCCTGCCACGATCTCATCCGTATGATCCTCAGAGATCGGATAGCTCCACAGCATCTGTCCGTCACTGTCTAACAGTTTATAGCCTACCAGCAGCTCATCCTTTCCGTCTCCGTCAATATCGATTGGAAGCGGGCAATGACCAGTGTTCGTCGGGCTCTTAAATTTCCACATCACATTTAAATCTTCGTCCAAAGCGTAGATCCGGCAATAACGGTCTTTGATCAGAATATCTGCCGGTCTCTCTTTGCCCCTGAAGTTGCAGATACGGATGCCATCCGGGTTGATCCGTTCAAAAGCATAGGTCTGATACGGAACACCGATCAGATCCGCGTCATCATCATCGGAAAATGGCGTCTTGGCGGATTTCTTGATGGTTCCTGTCCTGCCATCCAGAATCCGGATCTCAAAATCCCATCCCACGATGACTTCGTCCCTTCCATCTCCATCAATATCATAAACCTGAAATGCCATATCCGCAGAAACCTTACCCAGTTCTTCCGTCTTATCAGAAGGCTCTCCTAACTGCCACAATACGTTGCCCTCTAAATCAATGGCGGTCAGACAGCTGATAAATCCATAGGCATCACGGCTGACTCTCTTCTGCATCTGTGCCAGGACCACATACCATTCATCGGTTCCTGTCAGATGTCCGAAACGGATCTGACGGCTGGTACCAAAATTTTTCAGGTCGATCTTCTTCCAGAGCTTCATCTTCGGATGTTTCTTCATCTCTTCCGTTTCTGTCTCTTTTACAGCCCGCTCTGCCACTTCGATTTCCTGTTTCGTTTTTTCAGATACACATACCTTAAAATCTGCAAATCTGGATGGGCAGTCTGCAGTGATTCCCACTTTTCCACCTCTTGCCACCAGATCATCCTCAACCCTGAACAGCTCCTGGTCGTCCACATAAACCTTAGCAATGCGGCCATCACAGTCCACTTTCAGGCGATATTCCTGATCGCAGCCATGTGGGAAGGACACTTCTTTTAAGACCTGGACTTCTTCTTTATGACGGTATGCCACTGCCGCTTTGTCCTTGCCATCCAGATAAAATACCAGCGTGTCAATGCTGTGGTTCATGCTGAATACCAGACCTGCCATGCCCTTCTGGGAAAGACGTCTGACGGAGACGGACACCTCGTAGTCCTTCCACTGGTGCTTTCCGGTTTCCAGAGTCGGGAACATCCGGTGAGGCCGGTTTTTCTCGATCCGCATGGACTCCATAAAATGTCTTCCATCACGTTCCGTGATCAGCCAGGTTGGGCCGGTTCCGTTGTATGTATAGTTGCAGACCATGTCTACCCAGTTGCCGTGATAGCCATTCTCTACCACGTACTGATATTCTCCCATCGCCGTATGGTCTTTGTCATAGGGAAACTCCCCAATGGGAAAGTCCTGAAAATCTTCGTTGCTCAATACTACATTTTTCATTGCATATTCCTCCTTTGCCGGTATTCCATCGGTGTATAATTATAATATTCCTTGAAAATCCTTGAAAAATGCTGAACACTTTTATATCCCAGCTGGCTGGCGATCTCGTAGGTCTTCATATTGGTAGATAAAAGCAGATGCGCCGCCCGGTCCATCTTCAGCTTTTTATCATATTCCATAAATGTTTCATGGGTTTTTTCTTTAAAATAGCGGCTTAAATACGCCGGATTCATCTGCATATAATCCGCCACATCCATTAACGAATAATCTGAATCTACATGGGCCTGCATATACCTCTTGATCTGGTCAATGGCAGCTGGCTGTTCCTGACTATGTTCTTTCGCAGATATCTCAGAAACATTCCTTTTTTCCTTTCCCATTTCCCTGTTTTCTCGTTCTTTTAAGCGTTTCACCGCAAGAGAAACCTTCTCGATCACTTCATTTTTCAGAACCGGCTTTGAGATATAAGCCATAACCCCCAGTTCCAGAGCTTTCTTGGCATAAGAAAAATCCTCGTATGCCGTAAAAATGATAAACTGGCAGTTCTCCAGAATCGGCCTTAGCTTCTCAATGGCCGTTAACCCATCCATTCCCGGCATCCGGATATCCACAAGCGCAATATCCGGCGCATATTCTACTGCTTTCTGATATAATTCTTCTCCATCCTGGGCTGTCGCCACTACTTCCACATCCAAGGAAGCCCAGTCGATGGTATTTTTGATTCCAGTTAACACAATTCTCTCATCATCTGCTATGATCAGACGATACATGTTTTATTCACCTCTTCCAATGGGAGTTTCAAAATAATCCTGGTGCCCCCATTCAAACTGCTGTCAATATGAAAATCCGCATGGCCTTTATAAAGGGTGTGAAGGCGGGCTGAGATATTCACCAGCGCCACATATTTCTTGCCATCTTCCTCATAATTGGCCACTTCCTTTCGGATATCCACCAATTCCTCCTGGGTAATTCCACAACCATCATCAGCTACCGTCAATACCAGATATGCTCCTTCCTTTCTGGCCGATACCTGGATGTGACAGATTTTTTCAGCCCCGTCTGTTCCATGGACGATGGCATTCTCCACCAGAGGCTGTAAAAGAAGATTCGGAATGGAATAGAACTGAAGTTCTTCCGGAAAATCCACCTGTAAGGTGAACCGGTCGCCAAAACGGATTTTCTGGATCTCCCCATAGCATTCCAGCTGTCTCCGGTTATCCATCAAAAGGATATCCCGGTTTCCGAAGTTCAAAGCCGTCTTATAATATCCGGCTGTTGACTGGATCAAAACCTCCAGTTTTTCGTAATCCTTCTGTTCCATCATCCAGATCATGTTATTGAACAGGTTATAAAGGAAATGAGGCTTGATCTGCATCTGTAATAACCGGAATTTGATCTCATTCCGATGGGCCCGTTCCTCTGACAGCTGATCGATCATCTTCTGAAGCTGTTCTGCCATGTGGTTAAACCCATAGAACAATTCCCCGAAAATATCGTTCCGATCCTGGGTCAGCCTCAGCTCAAAATTGCCTTTTTCCATCCAATGGAAGCCATCCAATAGTTGTTTGACCGGATCAAACATCCTCCGTTCAGAGATCCGCACGATCACCAGGAAGATTCCTGCAAAAAACACAATGATCTGCATCATCGTAGCCATATATTTCCAGTTAAAAATCCCAACAGCCGCAGGTCTATAGTCATAGGCAAAGCTCATATCCATATAATCAGAGACCTGTTGGATCCTCTGGACACCAGATGGCTCATTCTCCGTTCCCAGAACCATTTCTCCTTTATAGTACATGCAGACCCCCTCTGAGAGATCGGTCGTCTGCGGCATCAGCTGCTCTAATTCTGCTATCCGGACAGAAATACAGAGAGCTCCGGTCTTTTTCCCTGTATATTTCGAATATACAGGCTTTATCAGACTGATATACTCCTCATTTCTGGTTTTGCTTACCAGCCCCGGTTCCTTTCCTGCATAATGAATATCCATGAACCACTTCTCATCTGATTCCATATACTGTTCATAGTTTTCCCGTTCCTGTGCCGTCAGGTCATAGAAAACGCCCTCCGAAGAAGTCACCAGGGTACAGCTGGAGGCTGTGTAAAAATCAATCCGGTAGATCTTCGGAACTGTCATGGCATATTCAGAAATCGCTTCCGAGCAGTCCAAATAATCCAGATAATTTTTCTTGACCCGGTGAGTCAGCAGTTTCTGTATCGTAGAAGAAATGGACAACAGATCGGCGCTGCTTTCCAGTTCTCCCATGTAGTGATTCACATAATATACCGTCTGATTTAAACTTCGCGCCCGTTCTTCCCGATCTAATTTTCTTGCACTATAGGAAAAATACAACAAATAGACCAGATTCAGCAAAAAAGCCGCTGTCAGAAGCGTGGCCAGGAAGCTCACATAAATAGGACGGATTTTCTTTCTTCTGTTGTTTTTCATTGTGTGCCTCCTCCGTCATTTCTATGTTCATAACGATTCAGTGCCTTCATAGTTACCTATGTTCTATAATACCACGCTTTTCTGTGAACGGTTCATTTAATTTTCTCTTTTTCTTAGAAACAAACAGGCCGGAAGAACCAGGTCTTCCGGCCGCATGTTTTGATTGCCTACTGTCCGTTTAATTCTTTTAACATGGTGTCACCATCTACGCTGTCCCAGAAATTCTTATAAGATTTTAATCCGTCCTCTACGCTGGTAGATCCAAGAACGATCTGAGAAACAACTTCTTTCCAGGTACTCGTGATAGAAGCTGCTGTTTCATCATACAGAGTAGAAACATTGGATGGGATCATCTGCTTGTCGCCTCTTAATTTCATTGCTTCTTCGATATAACCCTTCTGAACTTCCAGAGTCTCTTTGGTCTTCTCATCTGGCTGATATGCCAGAGAAGAGAAATCAGGGATGAAGGAATCGGTTAAGTAATTGTACTTGATAGAATAACCGGAGTTTGCCGCTTTCTCCGTTGCAACTGCCTGACCATTTTCGATGGTGTAATGAACACCCTCAACACCAGTGTAGTAGAATGCTGCATGCATCTCCGGATCAGTTGCTAATGCTTCGATGACTCTCATAGCTGCCTCTGGATCTTTGCACTCAGAGGAGATACACCATGCAGTATGGACGGATTCGTTTAAACCGCCACCCTTGCCATCTGGACCAACCAGCATGTAAATCGGCTGAACATCGGTTGCCGCGCCAGCTGCCTCAGACTGGATCAGATAGTTAGAATAGTTAGCAACATAGTCGATATCACATGCTGCCTTACCTGTGTATACATACTCACGCATGGTTGCATTCTCAGTTGTGATAAACTCCGGATCAAGAATACCATTGGTGTACAGATCTCTTAAGTAGTTTAATGCGTCAACCATCTGTGGCTCCTGCATACCATCTACATAAATACCGTCTGCATTCTTATAGATACCGGCATATGCGCCAAAGGAGTTCATGAAGTACGGGAAGCTTTCGATCCATTTCGGGAAGCTGAAAGGAATGATTCCGGTTCCTTTTAACTTGCTCATCTCAGTCATAAACTCCTCCGTGGTCGGTGTTGTGCTTAAATTGATACCATATTTTTCCATGATATCTTTACGCAGGAATAAGCATTTTACTTTTGGATAGCTGTAAGGAACATCATATACCTCGCCATCGATTGCCAGAGCATTATAATAGGACTGGTCAACTGCGGAAAGCTTCTCGGATTTTGCGATCAGATCACTTAAAGGCATAAGCTGCTCTCTCGCAACGTAGTTTGGGAGTCTTGTCATGGCCTGGGAAATGGAGAAGACATCCGGTACATCACCGCCAGCCATCATGGTCTCCAGTTTATCATTATAGCTGCTGATCGGCGGGATGATCGCCTCCAGATCGACATTGGCTTTCTCTTCCAGCATATCGATCACTGCCTGCTGCATATCTGGATCAGTACTTTTACCAAAGGTATTATCTGGAGCACAAATGGTCAGCTTTACTCTTTCTGCCGGTGCTGCGGTGGTAGTCTCTGCTGCTGCCTCACTGCCTGCTGCTGTAGTCTCTGCCGCTGCTGCGGTGGTTGTCTTCGTGTCGGATGAACCGCTGCAGCCTGCAACGGAGCCTACTGCCATAACTGCTGCCAATGCCAGTGCTACTTGTCTTTTTTTCATGTCTTTTCCTCCTTCATACATTACATACGGTTGTTTTATCATTTCCAGCCTGTCCTCACAGGCTGAGTTATGATTTTATTCTTTTACGCCACCTAACATCAGGCCGGATACGAAATATTTCTGAACAAATGGATAAATGACCAGTACCGGAAGCATACCAAGTACCATAACCGCCATTTTCATATTGTCATAGACGATATTGCCCTCACCTAAAGATCCATCACTCTGGAATACCAGAGCACGCAGCATAACCTGTAAGGTGTATTTGGCGCTGTTATTGATAAACATTACTGCTTCTGTGTAACGGTTCCAGAAAGATACGAAGTAAAACAGGGTAACCGCAGAAAGGATCGGCACAGAAAGCGGGATTACTACCTTCACCAGTGTCATCAGATCATTACAGCCATCCAGCTCCGCAGCCTCGATCAGGCTCTCAGGAATGGAGGTCATAAAGTTTTTCACGATGATCAGGTTAAAGGATGATACTGCAAACGGCAGGATCAATGACCATCGGGAATCGATCAGTCCTAAGGTTTTAATCAAAATGTAGAACGGCATGATTCCTGCGTCAAATACCAGGGTGATACTGATCAGTCTCATGATGATCTTTCTTCCCATCAGCTTCTTCTGGGCTAACGCATATCCTAACGGAACCGTGATCATCATAGCAATAGCCGTTCCGACAACTGCTATAAACATGGAGTTATAAAAGCCTCTCATGTAACCACTATTAAAGATCTTAAGGTAATTTTTCAGGGTAAAGGACTTCGGGATCAGCAGATATACGCCACCCATAACATCTTTATCCTGTGCAAAGGATGTTACAACAACATTCCAGATTGGAATTACAACAACAATACAGACCAATGCAAGAAATAGTCCATTGATAACCCGGAAGATTTTTCTTGCGTTTGACTCCCGGATCGCGGTTGATTGCTTTTTAGCCATAGTTTCTATTCCTCCTACAGAATGGAATCTTCCAGGAAATGCTTGGAGATCCAGTTAGTACTCATAACCAGAATCAGGCTGACAACGCCGGTAAATAAACTGATCGCTGTACCATAAGCGATATTTCCAGAAAGGATTCCTTCTCGGTATGTGTATGTCTGAAGTACATCGCTGACAGAATACACAGAAGCATTGTACATAACCATGATCTGTTCAAAAATCAGCAGTACATGGGACAGATTCAGAAGAAGCATGGTCACGATCGTCGGTTTAATGGAAGGAATGGTAATATAAAATACCTGTTTCCATTTATTACATCCATCAATGGCAGCCGCCTCATAAAGCTGTGGATCCACGGTGGAAAGGGTTGCCACATAGATGACTGCGCCATATCCCATCTGTCTCCAGATATAAGAAACGATCAGTACCGCGCGGAACCATTTCGGATCTGCCATAAAGTAGATCGAATCCTGTCCCAGTGCATTTAAAATCTGGTTTACCACACCGCTGGATGGAGAAAGGATGTTTACGAAAATCGTTCCTACTACTACCCAGGAAAAAAAGTATGGAATGTAGATCATAAACTGTACTGCACGTTTCGTCCTCAAAGACCGCAGCTCATTGATCAGCAGTGCGATAATGATCGGAAACGGAAAATAAAACACAATGTTACAGATACTGATGATCATGGTGTTTTTAAAGGCTGTCCAGAACTGTGCTGATTTAAACAAACGGTTAAAGTTCCGAAGGCCTACAAAATCAACGGATTTTTTAAATCCATAGTTGGTAAAGGCCAGTCCCAGTCCTGCGTAGGTACAATACTTGAAGATCAAAAACCATAAAAGACCTGGAAGCATCATCAGGATCAGGTATCTCTGACGATAAAGCTGCCTGTAGAATTTCTTCATGTGAATCTCCCCTTTTTTATTTTTCTAAAATTTTCTTATGCTTTTATTATAAAAGCCAGTATAGGAAATAGATACATCACTAATTTTACATTTTGTGCTTTTTTTTTACTTTTATTGTATATTTTGTTTATTTTTGTTTTTTACTTATTTCATTTTCTATTTATATTGTATATTTTTTTGACCTTTTTTCACGAACAGCACTTGTGTCTTTTATCCAAAAGTTATTGACGGAACAAAGAAATTCGTATAACATATCATGCAGAACCAACCTGTTTTTACTATCTGTATTACAGATATACAAGCCTGTTGGATATTGCAGATACTCACAGATAAGAAAGAAGGATAGCTATGCAGCGAAGAATTCTATGTTTTGGTGATTCTAATACCTGGGGTGTGGTTCCCAGATGGGAAGCTTCTCCGCTTCCGTCAGAACGGTACGATGAACATACCCGATGGCCCTGTGTCATGGCTGACTGTTTAAACTGCAGCCAGAGTGACGATTCCTGGACCTTGATCGAGGAAGGACTTGGCGGACGCACCACCATGTATCACCCGGAATCCGGTGAAACTTATCGTCTGGGAGATGCCTATCTTCATCCCTGCCTTTTAAGTCACAGACCTCTGGATTATGTCGTCCTGATGCTGGGAACCAATGACCTCCAGCCTAAAATGCATAAAACACCGTTTACCAGAGAACACCTGGCAGACGGCCTGATCCACCTGATCAAATTAATTCGCTCTCTTCCGGAATGTGGTGCCGGAAACCAGCCTGCAAAAATCCTGGTGGTCGCACCTCCGCCCATCAAAATGGCCAAAGGACGTCCGGAAGTATCAGAAAAATACGGTTGTGAAGCTGGAGTGATCCTCTCCCATGAGTTTGCATCCGCCTATAAAGATGCCGCCAAAGCGTACCACTGCGGTTATCTTGATGCCGGTCTGTATGCGGAAGCCGGGGATGCCGATGGAGTCCATTTCACCCTGGAAAGCCATCCGCGGCTTGGAAAAGCTATCGCTGAGGCAATTCTTGCTATGGATACCAATAGCGATGGAAATACAGATGAGAAACATACCGTAGACAAGCTGAAAGCGGATATCGAGATGTAATCCGGGCTTGTTGGATACAAAATACCGGTCTTCTTTGGTTAGAATTTTTTCTAACCTTGCGAAGACCGGTATTTTATTATTTCAATATTCCAAACTTAATTTTCGCATCGGTGTAAAGATTTGCCGCATTGCCAGTAAATACTATTTGAATCTGATTTTCTCCCATTTTCAGCATCGGACCAATCTGGAACTGGTGCGGTTCCCAGAAACTGACTCCGGCAAATTGTCCATTACAGAAACATTCCGCCATCTCTTCCCCATGGATCTCCACAGTCAGTTCTTGATCTAACCCACCGTTTTCAAAAAAAGCCTGATATACCGCCTGATTATTCTTTTTCTCCACCAGTTCCATCCGCTCTGACCAATCCTGGATCTTTGATTTTTTTACTATTTCCGCCGGAATCTTCCCATTCGGGTCTGGAAGCAAAAGAAGCGTCTCACATGGATTTAAACAGATAGTAGAATCTTCTTCTCGTCTTACTTTTCCCGTCCACAGATCATAGAGAACCACCTGTTTCCAGTCTGGATACCGCAGATCCATAAGAATCTGGCTGTCTCCTTCATTGGATAACAGATACAATTCTTCTCCTTCTTTCGTCAAATGTACTGCCCGGAGATTTTTATGCTGCTGCCCTGTAGAAATCGTCTTTGCAAAGTTCTTGTCAAATTCCTGGACAATCTTCACACCAGCCAGTCTCTCTATATCTCCCAGATTCCATGGATCACAGATGGTTTCATACCTGTAAGCGCCGATACAGAGCTTCCCATCTATGACTCTGCACTCCTGCAGTAATGTCACCGGAAGATAATTAAATTCCACCTGATTCTCATAAAATGGTATTACTTCTTTATATGGCACCTGATTATTATCACAAAGAACTGCTACTTTTGCTCCATTCACGGAGTCTGTCATCAGATAAGACATCCTCTTCATATAATCCGAGAACATCCGGTAATGCTTCCACCAGATATTATTGGGTCCCACATCAGGTGGACGTTCTCCTTTTCGATCCCCATCTACACTATAATAAAAAGCATGGGGAACAAACAGGTTCACACCTCGCATAGCCAGCCAGTCTATATACCACTTCATGTCCTCTCCTGTAAAATACCACGGCATATTTTTCCTGCTGCACACACCGAAACACTCATTTAAATTTCTTCTCCGGCCCAAATGTCTGGCAATGTCCGCTGATAATTTTGCATGGACAGAATCCGCCTCAGCAACACCTCCTATCTTCGGCTCCTCTCTTCTCATGATCAGATCCTGGCCTGGAATCTGGAAATACAGTTCCTCTTCCACATCATCACTCTCTGCAGGATGTCCCATAAATGCAATTCCATGATCCACACACCACTTGGAAAGAGGCTTGTAGAATGTCTCCCGCAAATGTTTTTTCACCAGTTTCCGGTAAAGATTCGTTGTCTTATTCTTCTGTCCGGTGAACAGTCCTTCCAGGTCCTCTAACTCACCTCCGTCCTCCAGGAGTTCCTGCTCCATCCCTGCTGCCCATTCCCGAAACTGCTCTGCATTTCTTCCCAAAGCACACGGCTCATCAGTAAAGAATCCAATGATCGTCTTTCCAAAATATTCTTTTAAATGCCAGTAATATTGATCATGAGTCAGATGGATAAATTCCGCCACCGCATCTGAGTTTAAGATATCCGCAGACGGCGGCGCTCCGACTTCTCCATCATCCTCTCCAAAATGGATTCCACGGATGGTTCCCCCGGTGTAATCCTCCACCAGGTAAGCACCAGAGGCCATACGGGTCAGAACTTTCCGGTCTCCCGGTTCTTTTACCAGGGTAATTCCTTTGGAAGCATATTCCTGGTTCTTTTTCACCACCATCCCATGGGCTGAACCAGACGGATACATGCCCTCATCATACAGCACCACTTTCATGCCCAGTTCATCCGCAGTTTTCACAATGAATTTCACTACATCAAAATATGCTTCTGACAAATACGGAAGATCCTCTGGGATTCCAATTCTTGGATGCAGCACAAAGGCATCAACGCCTTTTTCCTGATAATCCTTTAATTGTTTCCAAATCCGGTCTTGATCTGGCGTATCATTAAAAAACCAGAATGGAACGGGTGTAAATTCCTCACTCGGATTATTCAACTCTTTTATAATTTTTTCCAGTGACATCGGCATCAACGTCTCTTTTCTATTGTTTTTCATTCTTTCGCATCAGATAATCCCACTCTTCATCTGTCAGTTGACTGACATGATTGCTTTCATATTCCATAATTTCCCGCAATCTTTTTTCATTGCTTCCGCCTAAGATGAAAACTGCTGGAAATGGGGATCTCAGCACATACTCTGCCATCAGCCATGACAAAGAAATATCCTTTATTTCGCACAATTGTCTCAGTTTTTCTGCTCTTTCACGGTTGGTATTTGTATCGTACTTCTGTCGTGTACTATCGCTTAAAGCCTCACTTCCACCTTTTAAATAGATTGGAAAGTATCCCTCTGCCTGGGCGGAATAAGCATACACAGGAATCTGTAATTTCTGATATTCCCTATATTCCCTCTCATCCATGCAGACAATTGTAGAATCCCCCCAGGAATCTGTCGTACAGACTCCAAATCCATACTGGATCTGAGAAGCTGAAATTCCATAAAGTCCATGATCAGCAGCGTATACATTAGCCTCACGAATACGTTCTGTCTTCCAGTTTGAAACTCCATAATACCGGATTTTTCCCTTACAGATCCACTCATTCATCATTTCCACTACTTCACCGGGTGTTTTCTGGATGTCATCACGATGAAGCCAGTATAAATCAATGTAATCGGTCTGCAAAGCTTCCAGACTCTTTTGCAGATCGTTTTCCATATTTTTCTGACTTAAATCTCCTCTGGTGGTATTGTAACCTCTCGGTTTTAGCCCACCTTTGGTTCCTACAAAAACCTGTTCCCTGTTCCGTCCCGATAACCATCTGCCAATCGCCCTCTCACTGGCACTTTCGCCACCTGGAAGCCAGTCTGCATAGCTCCGGGCTGTATCAATCTGACGGCCTCCCAGAGCGAAAAAAGTATCCAACAGGGCATCAACATTTTCCTGTGAAATCCTGCTTCCAAAATATAATGTTCCTAAGGCAATCGGGCTTACTAATGTTCCATCTGCACATTTCAAACTCAGTTTATTCATTCTGACACCTCTTCTTCAACGGGATTACACACTCTTTTCTTCCTGCCCCATCCACTTGTACTGTAATGATTACTTCTCCGGATTCACTTTCATAATTTTTCGGCAGCAACACACGATACCAGATGTTCGTTTTAAATCGGTGATTCATAATCAGAACCAGCTGTTCTTCCTGCATCGACAGAGTTTCTATCTCACCGCCCATAGAATAATGGGCATTAGATCCTACAATATATGGCTGTTCTGGATCATATTCCTGGATTTTAAATATTGCACTTCCATGCGGCTTTATAACTCCCATCTGAACCATATCTCCATAGAACAGACCTGTCTGATATTGACCAGAATAAAATTCCGCTACCAGATAACATTTTCCAGGCATAAGATCAGTTACCAGGTTTTCATTTAAGACCATGGAAGCTGGCTGTTCTTCTTTATCATCCCAGTTAATTTTCACCAAACTATGCCAGCCTTTTTCTGGTAGAAAAACATCTACTGTATCTGGAAAACGCTTCCCGGAAAACAGATTCTTTACTTCCACTTTTCTTTCCAACACTGGGAGAATATGCTCAATCTGATACAACCGGTCTTCATCAATTCTAGTCAGAGGCTCCGTAGAGCATATCAGACCTCCACCAATATACTGATTCACAACCGCAGTCTTAACCTCCTCTTCATTCAGAAGCCCTAAGGTCAGTCTCAGATTTCTCACCATCTCTTTCTGCCTGCGTACCATCAGCGCATCAGGATCATTATTCCACCACTGGTTCATATAATACCGAAGCAAATTCTGTTTTACAGTAAATGGAAGTGCCTTTCCATCCCGATTAATATCCGATACCCACATGGAAAGCACATCCGCTCCCATCCGCTGGCCATCCACCAAGCCAATCACCGGATCATAAAGTCCTCCGCACATAAGGAAATAAGATTTCTCCCCCATTCCCGCTCTAACTGCCTTTACTGCCTGATAATACGCCTGGGTCAATGTGATGGTTGGATCAAAAAAATCTGCATCTTCATAGATCACCGGTGCTCTGGTAAAATCCAGCTTGTGGTAAGTATATCCCCAGTCATCCGTCAATTTCCGGTAAAGTTCTGTAAAATAAGACCAGGTCTGTGGATTGGTAATATCCAGAACATAATAAACCGTATCATTCATATGAAACAGGCATGGCGATCCATCCTTCTGGTTTAACCGCCATTCTGGATGCTGTTTCCAGACAGTTGCTGTCTCATGAGCAATAAATGGACTGGTCCATATTCCTGGCCGCATTCCAGCTTCCCGAATCTGATCAGCAATCTGCTTCATGGAACATGGGAACTTCTGATTAGGTTCCCATTCACCAAGCGTAATCTCCCAGCCTTCATCTACTTGGAACACATCAAATGGCAGTTTCTTCTCCTGGATCTGCTCCAGACTTTCTTTTACATCTTCATAAGTAACTGTCAGTCCATAATAATACCAGGTGCAGAAGACAGATGGAGCCTTTAACTGCCTTCTTGCATGATAACGCTCCGCTTTTTCCGCAGCATACCTTTCAATCAACGTTTGTTCTCTGTCTCCAGACCTTACCACAAACACCCCGCCATCAAAGGTTTTTCCGGGTTCCAGATAAACAGAAACAGGACTGCAGCCACACCGTATCGCCCAGTCCCTGGTATCTTTTCCGGTTCCCATGACAATTTTACAGTCTACCAGACTTTCTCTGCCTGTCATGTATCCAAAGAGTACATTCTGATCTGCTGTATGAAAAATAGTCATGGAATCGCTGCGAAGAACCGGATGATCCATGTCCGCTGTGGAGGTCTGATCTCCAGTTTCCGTCATTCCGCCTATTCCATCTAACAGTCTGCCATCCATATCTCCCGGACAACAGATCGTCGGAATATCATTCTTATGTCTTCCTTGGCGATAAATCTGCCATGTCTCCATGGTTTTCCCATCAATGATAAACTCATCTCTGGATTTGACCCTGATATAGTCAACATCTTGAAGAAAAATCGGCTTTTCCCCTATATTTTTTACTTGAACCGTGATCTGGAGGTCCCCATCTGCTCCCTGTCGGATCTGACAGACTCCTTCCACCTGACCATCTGATTTCCGGTCTCCATCCAACATTAGGTGCTTTTCCACACCTTCTGCCTGATATACAATTTCCTGAAAAAAGCGCAGTCTGATTTTCTGTGTGTTGTATTCCATATGGTCTCTCCTTTTTATCAGCCTACTGCTGTATAAACGCCCTGGAACTCGTTAAACTTCGTTTCTTCTGTCTTCTTCATAAGAATCGTCATGGTTCCATTTTCTGCAAATACTAACTTAAAATGAACCGCAGCCACAGATTCATCCATCAGCTGACAACATACATGGAACGTATCTTTGCTGCACCATGCGCCAGAGGAAGCGCATAACTGATCATATTCTGGAAACATTCCAATCTGATGATTTCCCATTCCGAATGGAATCTGATGATTTCCATGCTCATTTTCATATTCCAGGACTCCAGTCTGATCGGTTTCAAAACTTAAGCGCATCCGATAGAAGCCCTCTTTATTTACATAAAATTTATAATCTTTTCCATTTATCATCTGGGACACATTTTCACCACCCCAGTCTTCCAGAAGAGGAAGTTCCAGCTTCTCCAGCTTTTCTTTCCATAATTTTTGCTCTGTCTCCCCTAATTCAGGAAGCGGCTGATCGGATAACTGTTCGAAGATTTCTGTTCGAATCAAATTCAAAATCATATCACTTCCATTCGGAATCCCCTGGGTGTCAGAAGTCATGGTAATCACCATATCCTGCTCTGGGAAACACATGGTATCCTGGCTTCCCATTCCAATCATGGCAAAGCCATTATCTGGCATTTTCCAAAATTGAAATCCATAACCCCAGTCCCTCAAGGAACTCATAGTTGTTGATGTCTGGAATTTTAATGCCTGATCCAAATATTCCTCCGGATATACCTGTCGTCCATCTTTTTTTCCATAATCATCCGGGTGTTTCCCGCCATTTAACAGCATCAGCCCAACTTTTAACATATCTGTTGGCTTTGCCATCAGACCAGTGCCTCCCATAGAAACACCGAATGGATCTTCCATGATATAGCTTTCTTCTGAAAAACCAATCTGCCGCAGTATCCGATCTTTTAAGAAATCCAGCAGTTTCTGCCCTGTCAATTTCTCAACCAAAGCGCACAACGTATGAGACGCAGAAGTATCGTACATAAATATCTGGCCCGGGCGATGGGTCGGCACTGTCTGGAAGAAACTTCTGACCCAGTTTTCTGTGGTGCTGGTCTTCTTATAAGTAGTCATATTGTGACAGGTTTCCATCCGCAGCATATCTTTGATCGTCATTTCTTCCAGCCATGGATGCACTTTCCCCGGAAGATATTCTGGAAAATACTGACAGATTTTATCTTCTAGACGAATCACACCATCAGACACCAGAAGTCCAATTCCAAGAGAAGTAAAGCTTTTGGTCTCTGAAAACATCCGATGCAGTTTTTCCTTATCATACGGCTGATAATAGGCTTCCATTATCATATGACCATGCCTTGCCATCAAAATACTGTGAACCGGTAGTTTCTGTTCTTTTAATTTATCCACAAAACGCTCCAATGCCTTACTTGGAATTCCCTGCGCTTCTGGTGTACTGATTTTCATATGATTCACACTCCTATTTTTTTAATCAGTCGATCGTTTCTGGTACATCTACTAAGAAAAGATTATCATGCCACTCATCGGTATCTGCCGCATATAACAACTTCTTCCCATCCCAGCTGAAAGTCGGATGGCAGTGTGACCTCTGGTAATGCCAGGTAGTATTGTGATTTGCCAGAACTTTCATTTTCGCATTGCCATCCTCCTCCGGCTTGATCAGCAGAATATCTTCCACCGCATCACCAACAAACAAAGACATATCACCATTTGCAAAATAATGATTACAGTAGAATGGCATATCAATCTTTCGATATACATTTCCATCTTTATGGGCAAAACCAAAGTAAGGTGTTTCCGTGCTGACATTCTGAGAGGCATATACCTGCCCTTTAGAATTAGAAATCGTTCCATCATGGCCGCCACGGCGATTGTCAAAAATAATATCCCCTTTCTGGGACCAGAATTCATGACCAACACAATCATCCTCCTTCTGACGGAAACATGGCCAGAAATCTCCAGTTTTTATATTAATCAGCCAGATTCTCTGCTGAACATAATTCCACGGTCCCTCATGACAGAACATCGCAATCTCCGGATCATCTGGTGAAAACTGAAAATGACTCAGCCAATGAGTATCCCGGAATACATCATGGAATTCACTGCCATCTAAACGGATCATAGAAACTCGACCATCTTTGGTTGCAAACATTTTCTCCTTAAAACCAGCATAATTAGGACCACCATCTGGAAGTGCGTCCACATCCTCGTTCCGATTGAACCCAATCCACTGCTTATCGCAGCTAAAGGACAGGTTCTGGAGCAGCTTATGCTCTTTCTCCTCATAGATCAGTTTATTTTCTCTTGTTCTTGTATGATAAAGCCGGATATTATTCTCCGTTACATAAGCTACATACTCGCCATCCGGCGTCTTCGTGACTCTCCCAACTTCAATCCCTTTTGGGTCATCCGTCAGTTGTTCCATCTCACCACTTTCCAAATCCATTTTAAATAGATTGCAGATCTCCGTTCCTTCATGTCCTCGGTTAGATAAAAAATAAATCGTTTTGCCATCTAAATCAAAGGAGTTTTCTGTAAAATAAAAATGATAATTAATTCCCTGATTAGTCAACTGGGTAATCTGTACTCCACTTTTTGGATCTGTAAATATTCTCTTCTCAGATGCGTATTTCGTTCCCACCATGTCCGTCTCTCCCTTCTCGATCATACTCAAATGATACAAAAATGCAAGGGCACATCTTTACTGGTGTGCCCCTGCATTTCTTCATTTAGTTTTTACTCTTTTGCCTGGCACCTATTCTATTTTAGTTTGCCATGTAATTTGCATAAGCCTCATTCAGATGTTCAGCCCACATATCAAGCAATTCTTTTGCTGTCATATCACCAGACATAACAGACTGGATACCTGGCTCGATGTAAGTAGAATTGATACTGCCCCAATCTGGAAGATAAGATGGAGAAGTATAAGTCAGGCAGTTATCCTGACTGGTTGTTTCGATTGCACACTGAATATGCTGCATATCTTTCATCCAGTCATCATTATAACATGCTTTATTAGTTGGAAGCTGACCAATGGACTTATTCCAATAGCTGTTTGCTTCCTGTCCGCACATATAGGTAATCCATTTCCAAGCAGCTTCTTGATTTTTACAGGTATCAAACATACACAAACCAGTTAAAGCACCACCATAATTTACATATTTTCCATTGTCTGCAGTAGGAAGAGGATTCGCTGTAAATCCGGTTGTTCCACCAAATGCAGTAACATGGCTTCCATAAGAACCAAGATTATGAGTAAACATGGCTGCCACACCAGAGTCAAAGTTTGCAGAAATCTCTTTATAACCAGCTGTAATATCGCTTTCTGGTGTATATTCACCATACAGGCTAAAATATTTATCCAGGAATTCTACTGCTTTATCACAATTGATGGTAGTCTTACCATCTTTGTCAAATACTTCGTTCGTTCCTAAATAAGAATAGATAAAGTCAATCAAAACGGCTGGTGATGCAGAGCCGCCACGGATTGTATAACCATACTGTCCATTATCTTTATCTGTTAATACTTTTGCATCTTCAAAAAACTCATCCCAGGTCTTTGGTGCTTCTAAACCAGCCTTTTCAAACATTTCATCATTGGTCCACAAGGTAATAAAGTTGGCTGAAGTTGGCATCATATAAATTTTTCCATCTTTATTATAAGTACGGCATGTCTGCATATAGCCATCTTCCATATCTTTGGACCCATCCCATGCAGCAAACATATCGTCCATTGCCACACAATGATTCTGACCAATTACAGTTGCTGCCCAGGAGTTATTTAAACCACCTACATCTGGTGTTTCGCCTGCTGCGATTGCTGTCTGATATTTAGAAAGCGCATCTCCAGCGGAAAGTCCTAAATACTCAATGTGGATATCCGGATTTTCTTTTTCAAAATTCTCAATAATATCCATATAATACTGTGTTCTTTCATCACCTGCGTTCTCATCCCAGAAGGTCACAGTTACTTTCTCACCTGATGCCGCTGCCGTAGTATCCTCTTTTGCTGCTTCAGTAGCGTCTGTTTTCGCTGCCTCTGTTGGGGCAGCAGTCTCTGTACTATTTCCAGAACTACAAGCTGCCAACGATGCGGTCATAGTAGCTGCTACTGCACATGCCAATACTTTTTTCATTTTTTTCATAGTCTCTCTTCTCCTTTTATAAATTTTATAAATTAAGGGATCAACCCTTTACTGCTCCAGAACTAAGTCCACCAACCAGGTTCTTCTGTACATAACTGAACAGGATCAAAGTCGGTACAACTGCAATGATAGCACCGGCCGCCAGCTGCCCATAATTGATACTGAACTCACCAACCAGGCTCTTTAAGCCGACCGGAAGTGTTAATTTGGCCTGTTTACTGATAAACATGAATGAGAACAGGAATTCATTCCAACAGGAAATAAATCCATATGCCGCAATGGTAGCAATACCAGGCTTTAAAATTGGCAGTAATACGTGACGGATTGCTCCCAGTCTGCTGCATCCATCTATCTGTGCCGCTTCTTCAATCGTATAATCAATACCACTGATAAAGCCCCTCATTAAAATTGAGTTAAATGGAAAATGAAACGTAGTATTAACTAAAACCAGGGCAAACAGACTGTTTAACATATTCAGATTCTTAAAAATGATGAAGATCGGTGTAATCAGCATCGCCCCTGGAATAAACTGAGTACAAAGTAAAATCAGCATAAACGCATTTTTCCCTTTGAACTTAAAACGTGCCAACGCATATCCGGTAAGAATGGAGAGGATTACAATAAATACTACTCCGAATACGGCAATAAATAAGCTGTTCTTAAAATAGTTGCTGAATCCACTTCTGGTCCATGCTTCTACATAATTCTGGAATGTAAAAGTTTTTGGCCAATAAGTAACGTTTTTCGATGTAATCTCTGCCGATGGCTTAAAGGAAGTCACCAGACACCAGTAAATCGGAAACAGGATAAATACCAAAATTGCCAACAGTGCTGCTGCAAACAAAACGCCGGAAAGTATTTTTTTTCCATTGCTATGTTTCATGCTATTCATCCCCCTTTCCATATCCAGAAGCCTTCAGATAGATTCCAGCAAACATCAGTAAAATGAAGAATGCGATAACCGCCAGTGTAGAACCATATCCATAATTTCCGTTCTTCACTGAAGTATTCGTCATATACATCGTCAATGTAGTGGTCCGGTAAGAAGGACCGCCTCCTGTTAAAGTAAAGATCAGATCTACATTATTAAACTCCCATACTGCCCTTAATAAGGTTGTCAGGATAATCGTATCTTTCAGGATCGGAATTTTGATAAGAAAAATTTCCTGTAAGGTATTTGCTCCATCCATAACAGATGCCTCATGCAGATCTCCTGGAATATTCTGCAGAGCAGCTAAGATTGTGATGGCAAAAAATGGGATACCTCTCCACAGCTCCGCAACTGCTGTAGATTTAAATACCGTCTTCATATTACCAAGCCATGCCATATTCTTGGTGATGAGTCCAAAATCTTTACAAATAGAATTTAAAAGACCAATATTTTCATTGTAGATCAAGGACCAGAGCATGGAAGTCAGTACACCAGATACTGCCCAAGGGAAGAATACGATACAACGATAAATTCCTCTTCCTTTGAATTTCTTGTCTAAAAGCAATGCCAGGATCATACCGATCACAAGCTGGGAAACTACCTCTGTCAAAACCCATTTTACCGATACGCTCAAAGAACGGTAAAAAATTTTGTCTGCAAATAATGTTTTAAAATTCTTAAACCCTACAAATCCCTTATCCGCGATTTTTGTTACATCGTAACTCTGAACACTGTAAAAAAATACCGTCAGCAATGGATATGCTAAAAATGCCAGAATAAAAAATACAGCCGGCGCCAGGAAAAGATACGGCATCAACTCTTTCTTTTTCATCTCTGTTCCTCCCTTCTGGTAAAATTATATAAAATCTGCTACCACTTTTATAGCCAATTTCTTATACGAAATGTTTAAAATTTTATATAAAAAAGACACTCCCTCGTTATGAAGAAATGTCTTTTGCCTGCTCCCGGTAAGCTCCCGGTGATGTTCCAGTATATTTTTTAAAGCATACCGCAAAATACTGCGCTCCACTATATCCTGTTTTTTCTGCGATCTCTCCAATCGTATCACCAGTGGTACAAAGCAGTTCCTTCGCCTTTTCCATACGAATTTCCAACAAATGTGCGCCAAAATTCTGCTTTGTCTCCTGTTTAAATAAAACTGCCAGATACGGAACGCTGATATTTAAATAATCTGCTACTTCATTTAAGTTCAGCTCCACCTTCATATAATTCTGTTTCAGATATTCCAGCGCTGCTACCGCAATCTTTTTCTTATGATTTCCGCCCTTTTTACGCTTCTCCGCAATACTCGTGGCAAACTGCAGAATATCTTCTTCCATCTCATCCAAGGTTGTCAACTGTTGGATGTGGTTTAGATAATACAAATAACTGACTGACTCATTTTGAGAAGCCACTTCTCCTTTAAATGCCGTAATAGCCAGCTCCGTTGTCACCATCTTAGCTGATTCCAAAGAAATATATTCTTTATGCCGGAATGGTTCATAAATTCCCCGGATATCCTGTTTCACCTCATCAATCATCCCCAGGCGAATATGATGCAGCAGCGTATCCGTAGGCAGCACTACCTGAAGTTCTTCTTTTTTGTTCTGAAGGGCATCAGAGGTATGTATCACTTTCCACCCATTTCCTTTTAAAATATGCCGGTTATCTGCCGCATGGCGCACCCGTTCAAAAGACTCCGGAAGTTCTTCAATGGTACACCTGCTTCTTCCAACAGCAAATGTCACCCGATATTCCGGCAGTTCCTTTTCCAAAGCCACTAAAGAATCTGTAAAATCATGGATAAATTCCGGTGTAAACAGATCTTTTCTCTCTGAAGTCAATACCATCTGCAGGTGGATGCTGACTGTCCTTGCAAAATAAATCTGAAATGGTGCCTCCATAAGCTCTTCCAGTTTCTTCTTTTTCTCTAATATTTTCTCCTGGAGCAGCCGCTTCACCTCGCTGCCTTCTCCCTCCGGGATCTTTTTTCCCTCTCTTGTGTCCACTACTGCCATCATTGCCAGCCAGTTGACCTGATCCGCCGGTATTTTGACATTCTTTGCCTCCTCCCGGATCTCCATCTTGTTTATTTTCCCATATAAGAGCTGGCTGATAAAATTACTTCTCAAAAATTCCCGATTCTTTCCCACTGCCTCTTCTGAAGACTCTTCTTTTTCAATATCTAATGCCGCTCTCTGCACTGCTTTTAAAAGTTTCTCTGTAGTCACCGGTTTTAATAGAAAATCAAATGCCTGCAGCTGCACTGCCTTATGAGCATACTCAAAATATTCGTAACCTGTCAAAAACAATACCCTGCTTTTTAAGCTGCGTTCCCGGATATGTTCCAGAAGACTGATTCCATCCATAAACGGCATATTAATATCTGTGATGATAATATCCACCATATGATTCTCCAGATACTCCCATGCACTCTCCCCATTTTTAAATATTCCTGCAATATCGAATTGATATGCGTTCCAATCTACCAGTTTCTGAAAGCTTTCCCGCATCAGTTCCTCATCATCAATAAATAAAATACTGTATCTTCTCATAGCCTCCCCTTACTGCCATTTTTCTACGATGTCTCCCCCTTTTGCCTTTTCATCGCAAAACGGATTCGAACACATGTATCCTGGCTTGCGGATTCAATCTCCACACCTGACTCATAACCAAACTCTAATTTTAATCTAGCATTCACATTTTTCATACCAAAACTGGATGTCTTCTCTCCTGGTTTTCCATCTTTCAAATAAGACCGGATTTCTTCTAACTGCTCCGTTCCAATTCCTGGTCCATCATCATGTACTTCCAGGTACGCATTCTCTCCATCATAAGTTCCACCCAGAATACAGATATTTCCAAATTCATGCTTCATCTTAATTCCATGATAAATCGCATTTTCTACTAATGGCTGCAGTGACATTTTAGGAATCAGACAATCCAGAATTTCTTCATCGCAGTCAATCGTATAATCAAACAAATCCGAATAACGGAAATGCTGGATAAATAAATAATTTTTCACATGTTTTAATTCTTCTTTTACTGTAATGATCGTTTTTCCCTTACTTAATCCAATCCTGTAAAATGCTGCTAAAGCGATCAACATTTCACTGGCCTTTTCCGTCTTTTTTAGTTCACATAGCTGACTGATCGAGTATAGCGTATTATAAAGAAAATGAGGATTGATCTGCTCCTGCAAAAGAGCGATTTCCATACGTTGCTTCGCATCCTGCTCCTCCTTTATCTGCTTTAAAAGCTGGTTAATATGCACTCTCATTTTCTCCAGTTTCTTACTTAAGGTTGTAATTTCTTCATAAGAATGTACAGATATCTCATGTTCCAAAATATCTTCTGCCTCCACCTTTCTAGCCAGTTCTCGAAGTGAATAACTGACCGCATTGGATAAAATTCCAATGATCACCGCTGATACTGCCACTGCTATCGCTACCAGCACCATTGCATCTCGAATAATATAATGCGCATTGGAAATGCTGCTTTCCTTTACATTATACACCAGCTTCCACCCAGTCTGCTTAATCGATTTATATAAAAAATAATATCCATCTAAAATTTTTGTCTGCACTTCTCCATCAGAATATTCATGATTCATCAAATATTCCCGTTTATCCTGTACCACATCCCAGGCATCCGGAGCACCAAATTGCATGGTTCCATAATCTGTCAAAATACTCAAAGATGCCTCCTGATCCAAAGCTGTTACATCCAGAATATCTTCAAAAAATTTTTGTTTCAATGCGATCAAAATAATTCCGCTTCTATTATCCTTTCCTCCTTCATACAGATGAAATAACACCGCCCCTACTTCCTTATCCGGAATCAGATCACGAAAAGAATCTGCATCTACCCAGTAGTAACCATTATTAGGAAACCGTTCTTTCCATGTCTCATAGGTATAATTTATTTTCAACAGATCCTGTTCATAAGCCTGCTGAAGCACTTTTCCATTGCCAAAATTCAGATAAACATTATAAACGCAGGTCTTATTTGCATTAAATAACTGCGTCAAAAGTCTGTTTAAATACACATAATTAGCTGCTGCATGAGGAAGACTCTGATTTCCTTCTCTCATACTTCGCAAGTGTAGAAGGCTCTGGTTCGATTCCAGTGTCAAAAATCCAGAATAAACATTTGCAATATAATTATCCAGATATACATCAAACTGCTTTACCACTATGGACATATTATCCTTCACATTCTTCCGAATCTTATTCTCTGACAGACTTGTCACAATCAGACTGAAGCTGATAAACAGAATACTTACTAAAGTCACCATCGACCAGGTCAATAACTGCCGAAATGTTGTTTTTTCATACAACCCCCGAAAACTCTTTAATTTTTTCATATTTTCCCATTTTCACCCCTGCTTACATGGACTCTCCCATAAAGTAAAAACAGGCGACATACCCAGCGGTATGTCACCTGCGCAATTTCTTTCATTATAACATAGTTTCTCGTCATCCTGCAACCATCCTACAGCTCATTCTTAATATATCCCGCCAGGTTATACGCATGATCAGAGATCCTCTCCAGGTTGCTGATGATATCTAAGAAGATCACACCTGCGGAAGCAGCGCACTGGCCATTGGACAGACGCTCGATGTGTTTCTCTCTTAACTCTTCTTCCAGGGTATCTACCTTGTCCTCATACTGGCTTACCTTACGGACAGTATCCATGTTAGCGTTGCTTCTGGCGTCGATAGCGTTCTCGAAGGACTTAAATACATACTCACTGATTTCACGAAGGTCATTAGCTCCAGTCTCAGAGAATTTCAGATTCCGTTCTACCAGATACTGGGCACATTCTGCCAGGTTTTCTGCGTGGTCGCCTACACGCTCGATGTCGCTGACACTGTAGAATAAGTCGTTGACCACCAGCTTCTGATGCTCGGTCAGCTGCAGATTATCAATCTTGATCAGATACTCAGTCAGCATCTTCTCCATGCTGTTGATGGTTTTCTCCACCCGGAATACCTCTTCGATCTCCTCTAAATTACCATCCAGAATCGCATCAATTCCTTTTCTGACGTTACCCATGGTGATCTGGCCCATATGGACAACTTCAAGGGCTGCAGTCTCCACTGCAAATGCAGGAGACTCGAAGATACGCTCGTCCAGATGTTTTAAAGTCGCTGCTGCCTCATCATCCTCGTCCTTCACTTTGTTTTCTTCAGTATCCGGTTTTACCAGAATTCCAGATAATTTTACCAGCTGATTAGCAAATGGGAACAGCAATGCCGTATTGGTCAGGTTAAAGATCGTATGGAAAATGGAGATCTGTACTGCATTAATATTGGATGCCGCAAATGCAGGACGCAGGGCAAATAGTATAAAACCGGCTGCACCAAACAAAATCGCACCAATCACATTAAAGCTTAAATGCATGACAGCCGCACGTTTTGCTGTTCTGGAGCCTCCCACACTGGATAACAGAGCAGTCACACAGGAACCGATATTCTGTCCGAGTGTGATATAGATCGCAGCGTTCGTTGTCACGACTCCGCTTGCCGCCAGCGTCTGAAGAATTCCGACAGAGGCGGTGGAGCTCTGGATGATCGCAGTTACAAGGGCACCTACAAGAATACCGAGGATCGGGTTCCTTCCGAGTACCGCAAACGCCTTCGCAAAGATCGGGGCATCCGTGTACGGTGCTACCGAACCTGACATGAAGGTCAGGCCCACAAACAGGAGGCCGACACCGATACAGATCTCACCTGCCAGACTCTCCTTTTTCTTCTTGGAAAACATCAAAAAGGCTGCACCGATGGCAACTACGAGCGGTGCGAAAAACGACGGCTGCAAAACCTTCATCGCATCCCCCAGAGAGTTTAAGGAAACCATCCATGCGGTGATCGTTGTACCGATATTCGCGCCCATGATGACCCCGACCGCCTGGGTCAGATTCAAAATTCCGGCGTTTACGAAACCAACCACCATGACGGTTGTGGCTCCGCTGCTGTGCAGGATCGCGGTGATCAGAGCGCCAAGACCGACTGCCAGAAGTCTGTTGTCCGTCACCATTCTCAGGAACTTGTTCAGCTTACTTCCCGCCGACTTCTGCATGCCGTCACCCATGATGCTCATACCGTAAAGGAACATGCCAAGACCACCGAGGAAACTGAATATACTTTCCAGATATCCGATATTCATAATGTCTTCTCCATTCTCTTTTGTCGCCGCCCGGAGTTTCGCGAGCAGCGGGCAAA